>Ga0207649_10000010_pt1 | contig 284354 bp, 259 predicted proteins | sample KBSC43metaG_FD_184317 | JGI IMG/M metagenome (GOLD analysis project Ga0207649, IMG submission 184317) | Corn rhizosphere microbial communities from Kellogg Biological Station, Michigan, USA - KBS C4-3 metaG (SPAdes) (version 2) | ecosystem: Host-associated > Plants > Roots > Rhizosphere >... | reverse complement strand
TCCAGCCAGCCCAGTACCACGTTGCGCCCGAAATCCGACGGCGCCGCCAACTGCAACAACCCGGTCAAGCCGTGGCTTTGCTGCCTGAGCGCTTGCTCACCCTCGGCCAGCGTCGCCAGCGCCTCGCGCACGCTGTCGAGGTAACGCCGACCCTCTTCGGTCAGGCGCATGCTGCGTGTGGAGCGGGCCAGCAGGCGACTGCCGAGGCGGGTTTCCAGGCGCTTGAGGGCGATGCTGGCGGCGGCCGGACTCAGCCCCAGGCTGCGCGCGGCGGCAGACAGGCTGCCGGTGTCGGCGGTGCGAACAAAGACTTCCAGGTCGAGAATCGAGCTCATTTATAAAAATCCTTTAAAGATCCTGTCGTTTTACCGGGATTTTTCGTCGATTGCCAAGCTGGGAAGATGAACGCTCACTTTCTAACCCAGGACATTTCCCCATGACATCCTCCCTCAGCGGTCAAACCGTGATCGTAATCGGCGGCAGCAGCGGTATCGGTGCCGCCGTGGCCAAGGCGGCGACCGCACATGGTGCGCAGGTGGTGTTGGCCGGCCGACGCCTGTCCTCCGGCGTCGATAACGGCGTGCGCAGCGAACCGGTGGACGTGACCGACGCCAACTCCCTCCAGCAACTGTTCGAACGCGTGGGGCGCTTTGACCACCTGGTCTATACCTCGGGCCCTTCGGTACGGGCCAAACCCCTGGTCGAAACGGACCTGGACGAAGCCCAGGACAATTTCAACGTGAAGCTCTGGGGTTCACTGCGCGCCATCCAGTTGGCCCTGCCTTTTATGCATGAGCGCGGCAGCATCAGCCTGACCTCTGGCCAGTTGGGGAGAAAATTGGCACCGGGGCAGTTCATCAAGACCGGTATCAACGCCGCCACTGAAGCATTGGGCAAGCAACTGGCCAAGGAGCTGGCACCGCGTCGGGTCAATGTGATCAGCCCAGGCGTGATCGACACACCGGCGTATGCCGGGCTGGCTGAAGAACAACGGCTGGCGATGTTTGCCAAGGCGGGCGGCGCGTTGCCGGTAGGGCGTGTGGGGCAAGCGGAGGAGGTGGCGGCCGGGTATGTGCTGGCCATGGAGAATGGCTTTATGACCGGTGCCGTGATCGATATCGACGGCGGTGGTCTGCTGTAGCGCTGTCGCCCGGCAAACGGGTCTCCCAGTTAAGCGTACCTCGCCTTCTGTAGGAGCGAGCTTGCTCGCGAAAAACGTCAACGATAACGCGTGTTTCCTGAATGAACGCAGTGCCAGTGAGTTTTTCGCGAGCAAGCTCGCTCCTACATAAGCGGCGTCAGGCCTTCAAGGTCCGCGTCATGCGTAACGCCAGCACACTGCCCGCGACAATCACCGCTGCCAGTAAGTACAGCGCCATATCCGTCGACCCGGTGGCATCCTTCACAAAGCCGACGATATACGGGCTGAGGAAGCCGGCCATCTGGCCCATGGAGTTGATCAGCGCCAAGCCACCGGCTGCTGCGCCTGCGCTGAGCATGGCGGTCGGCACCGGCCAGAACATCGGCAGGCCGGTGAGGGCGCCCATGGTCGCGATGGTCAGGCCAAGAATCGCAATGGCCGGCGTGGTGGCGAAATTCACCGCGATGACCAGGCCGATTGCGCCCATCAGCATCGGCACCACCAAGTGCCAGCGCCGTTCCTTGCGCAGGTCGGCGGAGCGGCCCACCAGCAACATGAACACCGCGGCCAGCAGATAGGGAATCGCGCTGAGCCAGCCAATCACCAGGTTATCGCTGAACCCCAGGTTCTTGATGATCGACGGCAGCCAGAAGTTGATCGCGTACACGCCGCTCTGGATGCAGAAGTAGATCAGACCGAAAGCCCAGATCGCCGGATTCTTGAACACTTCTCCCAGGGAGTCCGTGGTGGTTTTCGGCTTGTTCGCCAAATCCGTCGCTTGGTCGGCCTCCAGCACCGCGCGCTCGTGGGGCTTGAGCCACTTGGCGTTGGCGAAGCTGTCACTGAGCAGGAAGTAGGCGAGGGCGCCGAGGATCACGGTCGGGATGCCTTGCAGCAGGAACATCCACTGCCAGCCCGCGAGGCCGCCTTGGCCGGCAGCGAAGTGGTTGAGAATCCAGCCGGAGAACGGGCTGCCGAGCAAGCCGGAGACCGGGATCGCCGACATGAACAAGGCCATGATGCGACCACGGCGGAACGTCGGGAACCACTGCGAGAGGTACAACACCACGCCGGGAAAGAAGCCCGCTTCTGCGGCACCGGTAAACAGGCGCAAGGTATAGAAGTGCGTCGGCGTGGTGACAAACAACAGGCAGGTCGACAGCGTGCCCCAGACGATCATCATCAATGCAATCCAGCGTCGTGGGCCGAACCTGGTCAACGCCAGGTTGCTCGGCACGCCGCACAGCACGTAGCCGATAAAGAAAATCCCGGCGCCAAGGCCGTAGACGGTTTCGCTGAACTTCAAGGCATCGAGCATCTGCAACTTGGCAAAGCCAACGTTTACCCGGTCGAGGTAGTTGAACAGATAGCAGATGAAGATGAAGGGAATCAGGCGCAGGGTGATGCGCTTGTAGATGGCGTTTTTATCGTCATCGGTGGCCAGTGTGGCAGCGGCGCTCTGTGACATGGGGATCTCTCTTTATTATGATTTTTCGCGATGCGCAGGTAACGTTGATCGCCCAACGAGTCTCGGCCACCTGGCGGGGTGCTGTCTTTGTGCTCGCGCACAGTGAAGCATCGTTTGCGCTGTGCCGATGAACAACCCTCCCTTTCAACGACTTCTTTCCAGGAGATGGCCCCATGTTCGAGCTGGATCATGACTTGGCGCAGGATATCGTCGACCGCACCATGGCGATCCTGCCCCACAACGTCAACGTCATGGACAGCCAGGGCCTGATCCTCGGCAGTGGTGAGCCCGAACGCATCAACACCCGCCACGAAGGGGCGCAACTGGTATTGGCCAATGGCCGCGTGGTCGAGATCGATGGGCAGACTGCCAAGCACCTCAAAGGCGTACAGCCCGGTATCAACCTGCCGCTGATGCATGACCAGCGCCTGATCGGCGTGCTGGGCATCACCGGCGAACCGGAAGGGCTGCGCACCTATGCCGAGCTGGTGCGCATGACCGCCGAAATGTTGGTCAGCCAGCGTCACCAGCAGGTTGAACAACAATGGCGGCGCCAGCGCTGCGACGATCTGCTCGCCTTGTTGCTGGCTGACAGCGGCGACTCTCCCCGCCTGGTGGACGAAGCCCAACAACTGGGGCTCAAACCGCAGATGGCACGCACGCCTTACCTGTTCGAATTGGGGGTGGGGCAATCGGCGGAGGCCTTGAGTGCCTGGCTGACATCGCGCTACCCGGACAGCTGGTGTGTGAGCTCGGCGCAGTTTTCCCTGCTGTGGTGCCGACCGGCAGCCGTGCCGGTGGACAACCTGCGCCTGCTGGAGAAGCTTCAGGGCCTGGGCTGGAACATCCTGCGCGTCGCCGTTGGCGGGCAGGCCGATGGGCTGGCGGGATTGCGTCGATGCTACCGCAGGGTCGGCGATTTGTTGGCCTATGGGCGCGATATCTTGCCCCAGTCGCGCCTGTTGACCCTCAACCGTTACCGTCTGCCGGTGATGCTGTGGCGCCATCGCAACGACGATGCGCTGGACGAACTGCTCAACCCCTTGCGCAAAGTGCTGGCCAAAGACAGTAACGGCCAACTCCTGGCCACGTTGCGCAGCTGGTGCGATCACGATGGGCAAAGCCAGGCTTGCGCCGATGCCTTGGGTATCCACCGTAACAGCCTGCGCTACCGCATGGAACGCATCGCCGAGCTGAGCGGCGTCGACCCGCTGACCCTCGATGGCATGCTCGCGCTGTACCTTGGCGTGCAGCTATTGCCCCAGCCTTTGTCCGAATGAACAACAAACCCCACCCGCACTTGTGCATCGGACCGGCGTTATTACCGGAGCCAACTGGCAGCATGGGCGTCATAAAAACCGGAGAAAGCCCATGAAAATCATCATCGCCCCCGACTCGTTCAAGGACAGCCTGAGTGCCGACGGCGTCGCCCAGGCCATTGCCGAAGGCTTGGCCCAGGTCTGGCCGGATGCACAGTTAATCCAGTGCCCGATGGCGGATGGCGGTGAAGGTACGGTGGATTCGGTGCTTGCGGCGTGCAATGGCGAGCTGCGTCACCAGCGCGTACGCGGCCCGCTCGGCGCGACGGTTGACGCGCGTTGGGGCTGGTTGGCCGACAGCCACACCGCCATCATCGAAATGGCCGAGGCCAGTGGCCTGCAACGGGTGCCGCCAGGCCAGCGCGATGCATGCCGGACCACCACCTATGGCACCGGCGAACTGATCCGCGCGGCCCTGGATGCTGGCGCCCAACGCATCATCCTGGCGATTGGTGGCAGCGCGACCAACGACGGCGGCGCGGGGGCCATGCAGGCCCTTGGTGTGCAACTGTTCGACGCCGAAGATCAGGCCCTGGCACCGGGTGGCCTGGCGTTGGGCCAACTGGCACGTATCAGCCTCGAGCAACTGGACCCGCGCCTGGCCCAAGTGCGTTTCGACATCGCCGCCGACGTGAACAATCCGTTATGCGGTCCCCACGGCGCCTCGGCGATTTTCGGCCCGCAGAAAGGTGCCAACCCCGAGCACGTCCAACAGCTGGACGCCGCCCTTGGCCACTTTGCCGACCATTGCGCCCAGGTCCTGCCCAGGGACGTGCGCGACGAGCCCGGCAGCGGTGCCGCCGGTGGCCTGGGCTTCGCCGCCAAGGCCTTTCTGGGCGCACAGTTCCGCGCCGGTGTGGAGGTGGTGGCCGAACTGGTGGGCCTCGACGAAGCCGTACGCGGCGCCGACCTGGTGATCACCGGCGAAGGCCGCTTCGACGCCCAGACCCTGCGGGGCAAAACCCCGTTTGGTGTGGCGCGTATCGCTCGCCGGCACAACGTCCCTGTCATCGTGATCGCCGGCACCCTGGGCGAGGGCTATGAGCAGATGTACGCCCATGGGGTGGCGGCGGCTTTTGCTTTGCCCTCCGGGCCGATGAGCCTGGAGCAGGCGTGCAGTGAGGCACCGCGCTTGTTGCGGGAGAGGTCGGCGGATATTGCGCGGGTGTGGCGGTTGGCGGCGTTGCACCGCCGATAGAGCCACCCCTACACTGGGCGGCCACTTGTCTTTCAAAGGATGAAACACAATGCACCCGCCTGAACCCCATATCGTGATCCAGCGCTTTACCGAAGCCCACCTTGAAGGCGTCGCCGCGCTCTACAACGAGCCGGCCGTGTGCCGTCAGGTGCTGCAGATGCCTTTCCAGTCCGCTGAAACCTGGCGCAAACGCCTGGTGATGGACAACGAGCGGCGGCTCCAACTGGTGGCGCTGCATGGGGGGGAAGTGATTGGCCAGCTTGGCCTGGAACAATACCTGCGCGTACGCCAGGCCCATGTGGGATCGTTCGGCATGGGCGTGGCCACGGCTTGGCAAGGCAAGGGGGTGGGCTCGCGGTTGTTGGCCGCTGCGCTGGACGTGGCCGACAACTGGATGAACTTGCACCGTGTCGAACTCACGGTGTATGCCGACAACGAAGCCGCGCATAACCTGTATCGCAAGTTCGGCTTCGAAGTCGAAGGGCGGCTGCGCGATTACGCCCTGCGTGATGGTGTGTTCGTCGACACCCTGAGCATGGCGCGCCTGCGCCGGTCGGCTTAATCCTGCAAGGCAAACGCCACCGCAGCCTGCGCATGCAGCTCGGTGGTGTCCAGCAGCGGCAGGTCGCTGTGTTCCGGCTTGATCAGCAGGCTGATTTCCGTACACCCGAGGATGATGGCCTGGGCGCCGCGTGCGCCCAGGGACTCGATCACCCGCTGGTACACCTGGCGTGACGCCTCGCTGATCACCCCCACACACAACTCCTCATAGATGATCCGGTGTACCGCCTGGCGTTCATGCGCCTCGGGCACCAGCACGGTCAAGCCCTGGGCGGCCAGGCGTGATTTGAGAAAGTCCTGCTCCATGGTGAACGCCGTGCCGAGCAAGCCGACCGTCAAGGTGCCCGCTTCGACGGCCGCCGCACTGGCGGCATCGGCGATATGCAGGAATGGGATCGACACCGCCGCCTCAATACGCGGCGCCACCAGGTGCATGGTATTGGTACACAGCACTACGCACTCGGCTCCCCCGGCCTGCAAGCGGCGCGCGGCATCTTCCAGGATCAGCGCGGCGTCGTCCCAACGCCCGGCATGCTGGGCCTGTTCCACCGGGCCGAAGTCCACGCTGTACATCAACAATTGCGCCGAGCGCAGCGGGCCGAGCTGGTCGCGCACGTGCTGGTTGATGATGCGGTAGTACTCGGCGCTGGACTCCCAGCTCATGCCGCCGATAAGGCCGATGGTGCGCATGCGATGCTCCTGACAAGGAATGTCGCCCCACCTTACTCATCGGTCGCCGAATAGTCATACGCAGTTGCCGAGCAAATGACCGGAGCAGTTTCACATGTCCAGGTTGATCCAGCCCGGCCGGGCGGTTTCCGGTGCCACCGCGTGGACCGGTTTTCCCGTGGCCAGCTCCACCCGCCGTGCCACTTCCGGGTCGTCGGCAAAGGGAATCAGACTGGCCTCATCCAGGCTCTCGTTGGTCTGTCCGCGCAGGCAGTACTCCACCGCGCCATACAGGCATATCAGTATGAGGACACTCCACATATCAAGCGATCCGCGCATCGAGTTGGGCCACATGCAAGTCGGCGACCCGCACCGTGCGCCAGGTGTTGTAGGCCATCAGCAGCATGCCGCTGAGAAAGAACAAGCCGCCGGCAAAACGCACCACAAAGCCGGGGTGGCTGGCCTGCAAGGCTTCGACAAACGAGTAGGTGAGCGTGCCGTCATCGTTCACCGCCCGCCACATCAAGCCCTGGGTGATACCGTTGACCCACATCGAGGCGATGTACAACACCGTGCCGATGGTCGCCAACCAGAAGTGCAGGTTGATCAGGGGCACGCTGTGCATTTGTTCACGCCCGAATACCTTGGGGATCATGTGGTAGAGCGCGCCAAAGGTAATCATCGCCACCCAGCCCAAGGCTCCGGCGTGGACGTGGCCGATGGTCCAGTCGGTGTAGTGGGAGAGGGCGTTGACCGTCTTGATCGCCATCATCGGGCCCTCGAAGGTCGACATGCCGTAGAACGCAAGCGACAACACCAAAAAGCGCAGGATGGGGTCGGTGCGTAACTTATGCCAGGCGCCGGACAAGGTCATCATGCCGTTGATCATGCCGCCCCAGCTTGGCGCCAGCAGGATCAATGACATCGCCATGCCCAGCGACTGTGCCCAGTCCGGCAGCGCGGTGTAGTGCAGGTGGTGTGGGCCGGCCCAGATATACAGGGTGATCAACGCCCAGAAGTGCACGATGGACAGGCGATAGGAATACACCGGACGCCCGACTTGTTTGGGCACGAAGTAGTACATCATCCCGAGAAAACCGGTAGTCAGGAAAAAGCCTACGGCGTTATGTCCGTACCACCATTGCACCATCGCGTCGGTGGCCCCGGCGTAGACCGGATATGACTTGAACCAGTCCACCGGGATCGCCAGGTGATTGACCACGTGCAGCATCGCGATCACCAGGATAAACGCGCCGAAGAACCAGTTGCCCACGTAGATATGCGCGGTCTTGCGCCGCACCACGGTGGTGAAAAACACAATGGCATAGGCCACCCACACCACGGTCATCCACACCGCGCCGGAGAACTCGATCTCGGCGTATTCCTTGGTGGTGGTGTAGCCCAGTGGCAGGCTGACCAGCATGATCACGATCACGGACTGCCAGCCCCAGAAGGTGAATGCGGCCAGCGTGTCGGAAAACAGCCTAACCTGGCAGGTGCGTTGTACCGCGTAGTAACTGGCGGCAAATTGCGCACTGCCGGCAAAACCGAAGATCACCAGGCTGGTGTGCAGCGGTCGCAGGCGACCAAAGGTGGTCCAGGGCAGGTCAAGGTTCATCTCGGGCCAGACCAGTTGCGAGGCGATCCAGACGCCCATGGCCATGCCCACCACGCCCCAGACGAGGGTGGCGATCACGAATTGGCGGACGACTTTATAGTTATAGGCCTGTCCGGTTGTTGCTGTAGTCATGCTCAGTCCTCCCACGGTTCCAAGTGGCGGCACTGTAGGAAGCGTGGGCAAAACAAAACAGACTCAGAAAAACCTCATTACTGCGGATCAGTTCATCCAGCCTGAAAACGCTGCTCTAAGGCCATCTGATCCGCTTTTTATCGCTGGATGTGAATCTATAACGCGCTGCGCCGCAGGTGCATAGTCGTGCCATAGAAGCCGCACCGTGGATGCGGCCCACCCTGATGAGGCAGTGATATGTACCAATACGACGCATACGACCGGGCGTTGGTGTTCGAGCGCGTGGCGCAATTTCGTGACCAGGTGGAACGCTTTATCGCCGGCGACCTGAGCGAGGAGGAGTTCCTGCCTCTGCGCCTGCAAAACGGCCTGTACCTGCAAAAGCATGCCTACATGCTGCGTGTGGCAATCCCCTACGGCACCTTGAGTGCCGGGCAATTGCGCACGCTGGCTGGCATTGCACGGGATTACGACCGTGGCTACGGCCATTTCACTACGCGGCAGAACCTGCAATTCAACTGGATCGAACTGCACCAGGTGCCCGACATCCTCGAACGCCTGGCCCAGGTCGACATGCATGCGATCCAGACCTCCGGTAACTGCGTGCGCAATATCACCACGGAGGCCTTTGCCGGGGTCGCCGCCGATGAGATTCTGGACCCGCGCCCGCTGGCGGAGATCCTGCGGCAGTGGTCGACCATCAACCCGGAGTTCCTGTTCCTGCCCCGCAAGTTCAAGATCGCCATCTGCTCGGCCGACGAAGACCGCGCCGCGATCATGATGCATGACATCGGCCTGTACCTTTACCGTGACCGCCAGGGCGACATGCTGTTGCGCGTGATGGTGGGCGGTGGGCTGGGGCGCACGCCAATCCTGGGGCTGATGATTCGCGAGGGGTTGCCGTGGCAGCACCTGTTGTCCTATGTCGAGGCGATATTGCGCGTGTACAACCGCCACGGTCGGCGGGATAACAAATACAAGGCGCGCATCAAGATCCTGGTCAAGGCCCTGGGGATCGAAGCGTTTTCCCGCGAGGTGGAAGAAGAGTGGCAGTACTTGCGTGACGGCCCGGCGCAGTTGACCGACGCCGAATATACCCGTGTGGCGTCGGCCTTCGTCCCACCGGCCTATGCGCACCTGGCCGACACCAGCCTGGCTTATGGCACCGCCCTGGCGGACAACCCGCACTTTGCACGCTGGGTCAGCCGTAATGTGATGCCACATAAAGTACCGGGCTACACCAGCGTGGTGCTTTCCACCAAGCCGGGAATCAGCGCGCCGCCGGGCGATGTGACCGCCCGGCAAATGGATGCCGTGGCGCAGTGGTCAGAGCGTTTCGGCTTTGGGGAAATACGCATCGCCCATGAGCAGAACATCGTGCTGCCGGACGTGCCCAAGGAACAGCTGCATGCCCTGTGGACACTGGCCTGCGAACACGACCTGGGTGCGGCCAATATCGGCTTGTTGACCGATATCATTGCCTGCCCGGGCGGCGATTTCTGCGCCTTGGCCAACGCCAAGTCGATCCCCATCGCCCAGGCGATCCAGCAGCGTTTCGATAACCTGGACTACCTGCATGACCTGGGTGATATCAGCTTGAATATTTCCGGCTGCATCAATGCCTGCGGCCATCACCACATCGGCAATATCGGCATTCTTGGCGTCGACAAGAATGGCAGCGAGTGGTACCAGATCACCCTCGGTGGCGCCCAGGGCAAGCACAGCGCCTTGGGCAAAGTGATCGGGCCATCGTTCAGCGCCGCCGAAATTCCCGATGTGATCGAGCGAGTCATCAGCACCTTCGTGCGCTACCGCGAAAGCGAGGAGCGTTTTGTCGACACGCTGCAGCGCATTGGCCTGGAGCCGTTCAAGGAACGGGTCTACGCGGGGCAGCCGGCATGATCAACCTATTGAGGCTGGAACAGGGTGTGGCGCGGATCGTCGAGGATGACCCCTGGGTATTGGTGCGCGACGAGGTGCGAGCGCCTGGCCCGTTGATCCTGCCGCTGGCGGCCTATGAGGCGGGGCAGGGCGTGTGGTTGGGGCCGGATGATGAGGTCGAGCACCTGCAACCCTGGCTCGCCACCTTGCCGCTGATCGCCCTGGACTTCCCCAGCTTTCGCGATGGACGTGCCTACAGCCAAGCCTATCTGTTGCGCACGCGACTGGGCTGGCAAGGTGAGTTGCGCGCAATTGGCGATGTATTGCGCGACCAACTCAGCCATATGCGTCAATGCGGGTTCGATGCGTTTGCGCTGCGCGCCGACAAGTCCGCCGAGGATGCCCTCAAGGGCCTGGCGGGGATGAGCGTGCTGTATGGCCGCAGCGCCATCGAGCCACGGCCGTTGTTTCGCAGGCGATAGCCTGGCGGGCGTTAATCGTACGGCCAGGCGCCGCATCTGCCATGATCGGGTTTCGCAAATGGGCTCACCCAAGGAAATCCGCAATGGACGATGTACAGCAACTGGGCGAGATGCTTCGTCATTACGCCGATAGCGAAGCGCATAAAAAACAGCAGTTCGATGTGCAATCAGCCCGCTGGGCGCAAAAGCTCGGCGAGTTGTTCCAGCAGATCGAGCAGTGGCTGGAACCGGTCAAGACCCATGGCTTGCTGGAGGTTCACCGCGAAGCCTACGTGGCCAGCGGCCCGAGCATGCCGGTGGAGACATCGCCTTTCAACACGGAAAAACTCACGGTGCAGATCACCGGCAAAAACGTCGAGTTCGTGCCCGAGGTCATGGGCGCCGGCGGGTTGATCTGCGTGTCGGTCATGGGCCTTACCGCCGCGCGGCATGGCAGTGTCTCGCTGGTATTGCCCGCTGATAAGAACGACTGGCTCTGGAAGAAGACCAACGGCCTGAAAGACCCGGACACCTTCGGCTTCGACGCCAACTTCCTCGCGGCGCAGTTACAGAGCCTGATTCCCCGCGAACGCGGCTAAGCGCGCGATTTTTCCGTGATTGGCTATACCTACAGCTCAACGTTCTGATGATGGTTGCCAAGGAGTTCAAGCATGAAGCTAAGGCGAATGATCAGCACGCTCTGCATCGCTTCGATCGGGATGGTGGGCTGTGCCAGCAAAGTTACACAACCGGATGAATATTCGGGGTTCCTTTCCGACTACAGTCGCCTTAAGGAGGCCAAGTCGCCCTCGGGGGCCGAAGTGATGCGCTGGGTCGACCCCAAGCTGGACGTGAGTCGCTACAACGCGGTGTATATCGAACCCACCCAGTTCTACCCCAAGCCCCACGCCACGACGAAAATCCCCGAAAGCACGTTGCGCGGCATCAACGACTACTTCAACCAGGCGCTCAAGCGCGAGCTCGGCAAGTCATTGCCCCTGGCGCAAGGGCCAGGCAACGGGGTATTGGTGGTGCGGGCAGCGATCACGGCGGTCAGCACCAAGACCCAGGGGCTCAAGCCCTATGAGTATGTGCCTGTTGCGTTAGTCGCGGCGGCGGTCAGCGCTGGCAGCGGCATTCGCGACCAGGACACGATCCTGGGTACCGAGGCACAGTTTCTCGATGGGGCCAACGGCAACGTCGTCGCCCAGGTCGTGCGCAAAGGCACCGGCAAACCCCTGGAAAACGACGCACAAGCGATGACGCCCAATGATGTAAAAGGCGTCATCGATGGCTGGGCGTCGGACCTGCATCAGTCCTCCCTGAAGTTCAGAAAGCCTTAGGCCCGCCAGCGTCTACTTGAGAGGGGTCAGCGGTGGCAGTTTCCATTCACCGTTGCCCACCTCAGGTTTGGGCAGGTAAATCCGCAGTACCGCGTAGAACGGACCAGGAGGGGCAGGTAGCCAATTGCTTTGTTCTTCTTTCGGCGGTTCGTGGTGCTGCAGCGCCAGGGTCAAGCCGCCGTCGGCGTCCAGCTTGAGGTTGGGCAGCATCCGCGAGTTGATCTGGTAACGCTTCTTGTGATTGGGCACCAGCAGCTTGGTCTTGGCGTCGTACATGGTCAGCGACCAGAATGCATCGGCCGGCGGCAGCTGGCCCTTGGCAAAGTGGACGGTGTAGCTGTGACGAGCGCCGTTGGCGGGTTTACCCTCGCTGTCGATGAGGTAGCTCAGGGAGGCCGCCTCATCGGCCGAGTTGCGGAAAATCCCGATGTTGGCGCCAGCGTAGCGGTACAGGTAGTTGTTCTTCAGGCGGTCACGGCTGCCGAACAGGTCGGCGCTGGCGACCTGATGGGTGTCGAGCTTGTCCTTTTTAAAGGCTGCGAATTCCGCCCTGGCGTCGCTAATGCCGTCTTCGAGGGCCTTGCGCTGTTCAGCCGTCAACTGGTTGACCTTGAACGGGGCGCCAGGGGCAATGCCGATCTTGGCAAAGCGCGCCAGCAGGTCTTTTTCGCTGTCCTGGGGCGCGGCGAAGGCCAGCATGAAGTTCAGGTAGCGAAACAACTGCGGTCCTTCGGTCATGGTCGCCAATGGCTTGGGCCATTGGATCTTGGCTGCCTTGGCCGGGGCGGCTTGCTTCACGTAATTGCTCAGCGACTGCACTTTGTAGCCGTTCTGAATCTGCTTGACCTTGTTCAGGTCCTTTTCATCAAACAACTGAGTGCGGTAGAGGGCGTAGGCAATATTGCTCTCGCTGTACACCACACGGTCCACGTTGACTGGCTGCTGACCTTTCCAGTCCGGGCCGGCGACCATGTAGTGGCCGCCATTGTTGCCGGTGCTGCGGGTGCCCAGGTAAGCGAAATTCTGCGTATAGAGGTCGATCAGTTGCACCGAGTAGTAACGGTCGTCTTCGATCTTGGGCAGGGTGAGCACCAGCGGCTCGCTGCGCAGGTCCATCCACACGAATGAATAGGGTGTGTCGATGTTCGGGGTCGCGAATGCGGTGTCCTTTGGCGTGAGCGCCTGGGCGGTATTGCCGATATGGTTGAACGGTGCCTTGAAGTTGGCCCCGCCTTTATCAACGGCCTGGGTGTAGAGCGTCTTGTACATCTCAACGACTGGATAGCCATACAAGTAGGCTTCCTTGGCAATGGCCCGCGCTTCGCTCGGCGTCGCCGTGAAATCGGCCCAGGCACCGGTACTCATGAGTATCGAGAGGCTCGCCAACAGCAGGCGCGTCGGTTTTCCAATCATGTTGTTGCGTCCTTCCAGGGGGGCTTGGTGGGGAGAGTTATGGTACATGGCGCGGATGCGCCATGAGTTTCCATTTTTATTGGCCGAACGTCACGTTAAAAGCACGAAATCAGGCGTGCAGCCGCCGTTGCCTTGGCCGATCGAGTCAACAAATGAGAAATTCAACGTCAGAGGCTGCGCAGGCGCTGACAGCCGTCCAGGGTGGGCAGCATGCGCTGACAGTGGGCGGTCATGCGGCAGGCGGCAACATCGCTTTGACCTTGTCGCGCAACTGATCGATCGAGAACGGCTTGGCGATCACCTGCATACCGGTAGACACATCGATATTTTCGGCATAGCCGCTGGCGAACAATATCGGCAAGGTCGGACGCAACTCACGGACCTTGGCCGCCAGTTGCTTGCCGTCCATACCCGGCAGGCCCATGTCGGTCATCATCAGATCAATCGTCTGGTGGGTGTCTTCAACCACTTCGAGCGCCTTTTCGGCATCAGCGGCCTCCAGCACTGCGAACTCCAACTCTTCGAGTACATCGACGATCAGCATGCGCACGATGGCGTCATCTTCGACTACAAGGATGGTGGAGGCGGTGGGCATAGTAGACATTCCTGAAAGGTGAGGGGCTGAGCGTGAAAGGCAAAAAGACAACTTAGTAATGAGTGGAAGCAACGCCAGCAAGTTCCAAAGTAATTGCTGGCATTGTGACGTTCGTGGAGCAGAATGTCCCGTCGGCTTGTTCTGTTCCCCTTGCTTCTTTGGGTGAGGAAGAAAGCGCGAGGAGTTCCGGAGCCAAGCAGCCTGATATTTAAGCAGCCGAATCAATACAGAAAAATAGCGTTCGCGCGCAACTTTGGGGCAAACTCCTCGTTTTTCTGAATTGGCCAAGGCATGCCCATGACTCCCGCGTCGACTGTCGATGAAAAGAGCTTTCGTACACTGCTGGGCCGAAACGTCGCGCTGCCCCTGGGCGTGGGCGTGCTCAGCGCGGTATTTTTCGTCTGCCTGATCACTTATTTGCTGTCGGTAATCCAGTGGGTGGAGCACACCGACCGGGTCATCAACAACCTCAATGAGACGTCAAAGCTGACCGTCGACCTGGAAACCGGCATGCGCGGTTTCCTGATCACCGGTGACGAGCATTTCCTCGACCCGTATGAAGTGGCCAAGCCCCGCATCATTGCCGATTTGCGCAATTTGCAGGACCTGGTGGCGGACAACCCCCAGCAGGTGGACCGCCTCAAGCGCTTGGAAGCCTTGCAGATCGAGTGGAACAAGTACGCCCAATCGATGATTGATATGCAGCGTGAGAGCGGTGATTACCGTAGCGCTGTGAAGGCCGGCCGCGGCAAGCGCCTGACCGATGAAATTCGCAAGGAATACGACGATGCGGTGGCGATGGAGCAGCAGTTCCGTATCGCCCGCAACGAAGACGTCACCCGTACCACGGTCATCAGCGTCAGCTTGTACCTGGCATTTGTACTCGGGTTGAGTGGCTTTCTGGCCTACATCGGTCGTAAGAATTTACTTTCCTTATCCGATAGTTACAGCGCAAACCTCGCGTCACAACAGAAGATCGCGCAGCGCCTCGAGCGGCAAGCCTGGTTGCGTAATGGCCAGACCGAGTTGGCCGAACAGGTCCTCGGCCAACTGACCTTGAACATGCTGGGCCGCAATATCTTGCAGTTCTTCGCCCAGTACATGGGCTCGGCCGTCGCGGCGCTGTATGTGCGCGAAGAACACGGCGGCCTCAAGCGCGTGGCCACGTACGGCTTCTCCCGCGAGCAGGAGCAGCAGGAACAGTCGATCTACAGTGACGAAGGTATCGTCGGGCAGGCTGCCCAACTGGATCGCCTGATTCGCCTCGACGACGTGCCAGTGGACTACTTCAAGGTCAGCTCCGGCCTGGGCGAAGGCGCCACGCGCAGCGTGATGGTGATGCCGACGAGCGACGATGACCGGGTCAACGGCGTGATCGAACTGGGTTTCCTGCGCCCTCTGGAAGAGCGTGACGTTGATTTGCTGGAGCTGATCGCCGGGAATATCGGCACTTCCATCGAAGCCGCGCGTTATCGCCAGCGCCTGCAGGAAGTGCTGGCCGAGACCCAGCAGCTCAACGAAGAGCTGCAAGTGCAACAGGAAGAGCTCAAGACCGCCAACGAAGAACTCGAAGAGCAGTCGCGCATCCTCAAGGAGTCCCAGGCCCACCTTGAGACCCAACAGGCGGAACTGGAGCAGACCAACGAGCAGTTGGCCGAGCAGACCCAGACCCTGGCGGAGCAGCGCGACGCCATGGACCGCAAGAACGTCGAACTCAACCAGGCCCAGCTCGAACTCGAGGACCGCGCCGAAGAGTTGCAGCGCTCCAGCAAGTACAAGTCCGAGTTCCTCGCCAACATGTCCCACGAGCTGCGTACGCCGTTGAACAGCTCGTTGATTCTGGCCAAGCTTTTGGCCGAGAACCCCCAGGAAAACCTCAGTGCCGAGCAGGTCAAGTTCGCCGAGTCGATCTATTCGGCGGGTAATGACCTGCTCAATCTGATCAACGACATCCTGGATATTTCCAAGGTGGAAGCCGGCAAACTGGAGGTGCGCCCGGAAAACTCCAGTGTGGCGCGCCTGGTCGACGGCCTGCGCGGGATGTTCGAACCGCTCGCCGCCGATCGCAAGCTGGCGTTCCAGGTCGAAGTGCTGGAAGGCTCGCCGACCATGCTGTTCACCGACCGCCAACGCCTGGAGCAGATCCTCAAGAACCTGCTGTCCAACGCCATCAAGTTCACCGAGCAAGGTGAAGTCAGCCTGTCGGTCTCCCGGGCGCCGGGTGAGGGCATTGCCTTTACCGTGCGTGATTCGGGCATCGGTATTGCCCCGGACCAGCAGGAAAGTATCTTCGAAGCCTTCCGCCAGGCCGACGGCACCACCAACCGCCGTTACGGCGGTACGGGCCTGGGGCTGTCGATTTCCCGCGACCTGGCCACCTTGCTCGGCGGCTATATCAGCGTGACCAGCGAGCCGGGTAAGGGCAGCGTATTTACCCTGGTGTTGCCGGAGCAGTACATCGAGCGTGAGGAAGACGCGGCGCCTATCGAGCCGCCACGCCAGGTGGTTGCGGTCCCGGCGCCCAAGCCGATCGCGGTATCACCCTTGCCGATCGCGGACGCCAAACAGATCCCACGGTTTGCCGACGATCGCGAGAAAGCCCCGTTTACCACCCGTTGCATCCTGGTGGTGGAAGACGAGCCGAACTTCGCCCGCATCCTGTTCGACCTGGCCCATGAGTTGGGTTACCACTGCCTGGTGGCCCATGGCGCAGACGAAGGCTACAGCCTGGCCGAGGAATATATCCCCGATGCCATCCTGCTCGACATGCGCCTGCCGGATCATTCGGGCCTGACTGTGTTGCAGCGCCTCAAGGAACATGCCAATACCCGGCATATCCCGGTGCATGTGATTTCCGTGGAAGACCGCGTCGAAGCCGCCATGCATATGGGCGCCATCGGCTATGCGGTCAAGCCCACCACCCGCGAAGAGCTCAAGGACGTGTTTGCACGCCTGGAAGCCAAGCTGACCCAGAAGGTCAAGCGCGTGCTGCTGGTGGAGGACGATGACCTGCAACGCGACAGCATTGCCCGCCTGATCGGCGACGATGACATCGAAATCACCGCCGTCGGCTTTGCCCAGGAGGCCCTCGACCTGCTGCGCGCCAACGTCTATGACTGCATGATCATCGACCTCAAGCTGCCCGACATGCTCGGCAACGAGTTGCTCAAGCGCATGGCCACCGAGGATATCTGCTCGTTCCCGCCGGTGATTGTCTACACCGGGCGCAACCTGACCCGCGATGAAGAGACCGAACTGCGCAAGTATTCGCGCTCGATCATCATCAAGGGTGCCCGTTCCCCGGAGCGCCTGCTGGACGAGGTGACACTCTTTCTGCACAAAGTCGAATCCCAGCTGTCCCATGAACGCCAGACGATGCTCAAGACTGCCCGCAGCCGCGACAAGGTGTTCGAAGGCCGCAAGATTCTGTTGGTGGACGACGATGTGCGCAACATTTTCGCCCTGACCAGTGCCTTGGAGCACAAGGGGGCTGTGGTGGTCATCGGGCGTAACGGTCGTGAAGCCATCGATAGACTCAATGAGATCGACGATATCGACCTGGTGCTGATGGATGTGATGATGCCCGAGATGGACGGTTACGAAGCCACCACCTTGATTCGCCAGGACCCGCGCTGGAAAAAACTGCCGATCATTGCCGTCACCGCCAAGGCCATGAAGGACGATCAGGAGCGCTGCCTTGCGGCGGGTTCCAACGATTACCTGGCCAAGCCGATTGACCTGGATCGCCTGTTCTCGCTGATCCGCGTATGGCTACCGAAGATGGAACGCATTTAAGTGGAGCGAAGTTTTTTGGAAAAAAGCAGCGATATTGAGCTGCGCCTGCTGATCGAGGCGATTTACCTCAAGTACAGCTATGACTTTCGCGACTATTCCGGTGCGTCGGTAAAACGCCGCGTGGCTCACGCCCTGCGCCAGTTCGACTGCGCGACCATTTCGGCGCTGCAGGAGCGGGTGCTGCACGACCCGGCGGCGTTCATGCAGTTGCTGCAATTCCTGACGATTCCGGTCAGCGAGATGTTTCGCGACCCGTCGCACTTCCTCGCGATCCGCCAGGAAGTGGTGCCGCTGCTCAAGACCTACCCGTCGATCAAGATCTGGATCGCCGGCTGCAGCACGGGGGAGGAGGTGTACTCCATGGCGATCCTGCTGCGTGAAGAAGGGTTGCTGGAGCGCACCATCATCTACGCCACCGATATCAACCCGGCGTCCCTGGACAAAGCCAAGCAGGGGATCTTTTCTCTGGAGAATGTCCGCGCCTACACTGCCAACTACCAGCAGGCTGGCGGGCAGCGTTCATTTGCCGACTACTACACCGCGGCTTACGATTACGCGATCTTCGACAAGACGCTGCGTGAGAATGTGACCTTCGCTGACCATAGCCTGGCGACCGATAGCGTGTTCTCAGAAACTCAATTAATTTCATGCCGTAATGTTCTGATTTATTTCAATAAAAAGTTGCAAGACAGGGCGTTTGGATTGTTTCATGAGTCGCTGTGCCATCGCGGCTTCCTGGTGCTGGGCAGCAAGGAAACCCTGGAATTTTCCGGCTACAGCAAGCAATTCGAACCCCTGGTCAAGCAGGAACGGATCTACCGAAAATCATGAACGACGCCGCCGCCAACCCGATTCGCGGGATTGAAGCCATCGTCGTCGGCGCTTCCGCTGGCGGGGTCGAGGCGTTGCTGAGTATTTTCAGTGACTTGCCCGACACCTTCGGTCTGCCGATCGTCGCCGTGCTGCACCTGCCGGATGAGCGCCGCAGCCAGTTGGCCGAGGTTTTTTCACGGCGGCTGCGCATCCCGGTACGGGAAGGCCAGGACAAAGAAGCGATCGAGCCGGGCACCTTGTATTTCGCCGGCCCTGGCTATCACTTGTCGGTGGAGCATGATCGCAGCCTGTCCCTGAGCCAGGAAGACCGGGTACATCATTCCCGGCCTGCCATCGACTACCTGTTCGCCTCCGCCGCCGATACCTATGGCAAGGGCCTGCTCGCGATTCTGTTGACCGGCGCCAACCATGACGGCGCCCATGGCCTGATGCAGGTCAAGCACAGCGGTGGCACCACGGTTGTACAGGACCCCGACGAAGCACGCATTGCGGTGATGCCACGGGCAGCCCTGGCCCTGCACACACCCGACCATATTCTGACCTTGAGCCGCATTGCCTCCTTGCTGGCTTCCCTGGAATCTTCCCCATGTTAAGTACTGTCCAGGCCAAACTGCTGATCGTCGACGATCTGCCGGAAAACCTGCTGGCCCTCGAGGCGCTGATCAAGCGCGAGGATCGCCAGGTCTTCAAGGCCTTGAGCGCCGACGAGGCCTTGTCGTTGTTGCTGGAGCATGAGTTCGCCATGGCGATCCTCGATGTGCAGATGCCCGGCATGAACGGTTTCGAGCTGGCCGAACTGATGCGCGGTACCGAGAAAACCAAGAACATCCCGATTGTGTTCGTCAGCGCCGCGGGCCGTGAACTGAATTACGCCTTCAAGGGCTACGAAAGTGGCGCCGTGGACTTCCTGCACAAACCCCTGGACATCCATGCGGTGAAGAGCAAAGTCAATGTGTTCGTCGACCTCTACCGCCAGAGCAAGGCGATGAAACTGCAGGTCGAAGCCCTTGAGCGCAGTCGCCGCGAACAGGAACTGCTGTTGACGCGCCTGCAGGCCACCCAGGCTGAACTGGAACAGGCCGTGCGCATGCGCGATGACTTTATGTCGATCGTTGCCCATGAGGTTCGTACACCGCTCAACGGGCTGATCCTCGAAACCCAACTGCGCAAGATGCACCTGGCGCGGGATAACGCCGCCGCGTTTACCCTGGACAAGATGCACGCGATGGTCGACCGCGATGAGCGCCAGATCCAGAGCCTGATCCGCTTGATCGAAGACATGCTTGATGTGTCGCGTATCCGCACCGGCAAGCTGTCGATTCGCCCGGCACGCTTCGACTTGACGCAATTGGTACGCAACCTGCTGGAGAACTTTGCCCCGCAAGTGGCGGCCGCCGAGTCTTCGATGCAACTGGACGCCGAAGGGCCGGTGGAGGGCAACTGGGACGAGTTCCGTATCGAGCAGGTGGTCTCCAACCTGCTGACCAATGCGTTGCGCTACGGGGCCAAGAGCCCGGTGGAGGTGCGCGTCTATGCCGTGCACGGCGAGGCGCGGGTGGAAGTGCGTGATCATGGTATCGGGATCAGCGAAGACAACCAGAAGCGGATTTTCCAGCAGTTCGAGCGCGTATCCGCCAGCCATGTAGCCGCGGGCCTGGGCCTGGGGCTGTTTATTTCCGAGCAGATCGTGGCGGCCCACGGCGGCACCATCGAAGTCGAGAGCCAGATAGGTGAGGGCGCGCTGTTCCGGGTGTGCCTGCCCCTGGATGCGCCGGTGTGAAATCAATCGTCACCTCGACGCAACCTCTGCATGACCCTATGGTCGTATTTGCAGCAAATGACCGAACAAAGGCTTCCCATGAGTGAAGATGCACAAGATGTCGTACTGATCGTCGAAGACGACGAATCCATTATGTTCGTGCTGGGTGAATACCTGGCCGGCCTGGGTTACCGGGTATTGAAGGCCATCGATGGGGAGCAGGCGTTTGAAATCCTCGCAACCAAGCCACACTTGGACCTGATGGTCACAGACTATCGCCTGCCTGGGGGAATCTCCGGGGTGCAGATCGCCGAGCCGGCGATCAAATTGCGGCCGGAGTTGAAAGTCATCTTTATCAGCGGCTACCCGCAGGAAATCCTCGACTGTAATAGCCCGATCACGCGTAATGCGCCGATTTTGGCCAAGCCGTTTGACCTGGATACGCTGCAAGAGCATATCCAGCGACTTTTAGCTTGAAACAGCCCAAGGCGACAGTGTCCGCATGAGGGGACACTGCTTTAAATCGAACCAACGGATTGCCGCCTGGATCGGTCCGTTTACCCGCGTCACGCCTGAATCATCTCCCTGACCTTCGCCGTTAACAGATCAAAGGTGAATGGCTTGGTGATCAACTGCATTCCCGGGTCGAGGAAACCACCGCGCACGGCGGCGTGTTCGGCATAACCGGTGATGAACAGTACTTTGAGATCCGGGCGTATCTGGCGACCGATTTCTGCCAACTGCCGCCCGTTCATACCGGGCAGGCCGACGTCGCTGATCATCAGGTCAATGCGTTGTTCGGACTCGATAATCGGCAGCGCCGCGTCGGCATCTCCCGCTTCGACAAAGCCGTAGCCCAGCTCCTTCAGTACCGCGCAGACCAATACGCGTACGGCGGGGTCGTCCTCAACGATCAATACCGTTTCACCCGCATTGGCAAAGGGCAGCAACGTCGGGTTGTCGGCCTCCAGCGCGGTGAGCTCGCCCACAAAGCGCGGCAGGAACAGGCTGACGGTGGTGCCTTTGCCCACTTCGCTGTGGATCGTCACATGGCCGTGGGACTGACGGGCAAAGCCGTAGATCATCGATAGCCCCAGGCCTGTGCCCTGGCCAATGGGCTTGGTGGTGAAGAACGGATCGAAGACTCGGCCCATCAAGTGTTCCGGAATACCGCAGCCGGTATCACTGATGCTGAGTTCTACATAGTCACCGGGCTTCAAGGTGCCGTAGGCCGCCGTGAAAACGCTGTCCAGATGGCGGTTGGTGGTGTCAACCAGCAGTTTGCCGCCGCCGGGCATGGCATCCCGCGCGTTGATCACTAGGTTGAGCAGGGCACTTTCCAGTTGATTGGGGTCGGCTTCGGCGGTCCATAAGCCATCAGTCAGGTGCATGTCGAGGTCGATGCTTTCGTTGATGCTGCGTTGCAATAACTCTCCCATGGAAGCGACCAGTTGGTTGATATCCACCGGTTTGGAGTCCAGCGATTGGCGACGCGAGAACGCCAGCAAACGATGGGTGAGGCCCGCAGCGCGGTTGGCGGACGTCACCCCCAAATCAATCAGGCTATCGAGGTCATCCAGCTTGCCCCGCGATACGCGCCTTCGCAGCAGCTCCAGGCTGCCGATGATCCCCGTCAGCATGTTGTTGAAGTCATGGGCGATACCGCCGGTCAACTGTCCGACCGCTTCCATTTTCTGCGATTGGCGTAATGCCTCTTCGTTGCTGCGCAGTTGGGCCGTGCGTTCCTCGACTTGTTGTTCGAGGGTTTCCAGGGTGCGTTGCAGGCGCAGTTCGCTTTCGCTCAGGTCCACCAGGCGGTCGCGGGCTTCGTATTGCCGGCGTCGACCACGCAGGGCGGCGCTGACCAGGCTGATCAGCGTCACCGGATGGAAAGGCCGCTCCAGGAAGGTCACGTTGCCCAGCAACCCGCTCAGGTGCGAGGAGCCATTCTGTTCGCTGCCGCCGTGGTGGGTCATCAGCACAATCGGCAGGTCTGACCAGGCCGGCTGCTGATGCAGGTGATCCAGCAGCGGTTCGAGGTCGACCCCGCGCAAGGCTTCAGCGGCGATCACCAGCAGGCCGGCACCGTGCTCCAAGGCGTCGCAGAGCATGTTCAGGTTGCTGGCTACCATACCGCTGTAGCCGGCTTCGTTGAGCATCATCAGCGCCAGAGAACCATCGCGCCCTAAGGGTGCGAGGATGATTGCGCGCTCGGAGAGGGGGGAAAAACCGCTCACTATCCCTCTTCCTTGAGCAAGGGTGAGCCGGAGCCCGTGAAGATCGGAATACCGCGCAATACACCCTGGAAGTTGTCGAGGGGCTCGCCCACGGTCATGCCGCCGCTGCCGATACGGTATTCGCGGATCGTCGATTCATGGGAGCCGGTACGTTTCTTGATGATCGAGATGGCCCGACGCACTTTGCCCAATGCTTCGAAGTAACGCAGCAGAATGACCGTGTCGGCCAGGTAGGTGATGTCCACGGGGGTCTGCATATCGCCGACCAGCCCGTGTTGAGCGACGGTCATGAACGTGGCGGCGCCCCGGCGGTTGAGGTACAGCAGCAGTTCATGCATATGCAGGATCAGCGCGTTCTCTTCCGGCATGGCAGCCTGATAGCCGTTGATGCTGTCGATGACCACGGTTTTGATACCCCGCTCATCCACGCAGCGGCGCACGCGGTGCGAAAACTCGCCCGGCGACAGCTCCGCAGCGTCGACCTGCTCGATCAGCAGGTTGCCGGTGGCTTGCATCGCGGCGAGGTCGATGCCCATGTTTTTCATGCGCTCGAACAATAGCCCCAGCTCTTCATCGAAGATGAACAGTGCGGCTTTTTCGCCACGGGCGACCGCCGCGGCGGCGAAGATCATCGAGATCAATGACTTGCCGGTCCCCGCAGGGCCGAGGATCAAGCTGCTGGAGCCGGTCTCCACACCGCCGCCCATCAACGCATCCATCTCCGCAATACCGCTGCTCAAGGTCTCGCGGATGTAGCCGCCGCGATGTTCGGCTGCCACCAGGCGGGGGAATACGTGGATGCCATCGCCCATGATGGTGAAATCGTGGAAGCCGCCTCGGTATTTCTGGCCACGGTACTTCACCACGCGTATACGGCGCCGCTCAGCGCCATAGGTGGGCGTCAGCTCTTCCAGGCGAATCACGCCGTGGGCCACGCTGTGTACGGTTTTATCCAGGGATTCGGTGGTCAGGTCATCCAGCAGCAGCACCGTGGCGTCATAGCGTACGAAGTAATGCTTGATCGCCAGGATCTGCCGGCGATAGCGCAGCGAGCTTTGTGCCAGGAGCCGGATCTCCGACAGGCTGTCGATGACCACGCGGGTCGGCTTGACTCGCTCGACCACTTCAAAAATCTGCCGGGTGGCTTCCCCCAGTTCAAGGTCGGAGGAATACAGCAGGCTCTGCTGGTGCTCGGCGTTGAGCAGGCTTTCCGGCGGGGTCAGTTCGAAGATATGGATATGGTCGTCGAGTTCCCACCCATGGGATTTGGCGCCCTGGCGCAACTCGCGCTCGGTCTCTGACAGGGTGATATACAAACACCGCTCGCCGTTGTGTGCCCCCGCTTGCAGGAAGTGCAGCGCCACGGTGGTTTTGCCGGTGCCGGGTTCGCCTTCCAGCAAGAACAGATGGCTGCGTGAGAGTCCCCCGGAAAGAATGTCATCAAGACCTTCGATACCGGTGGCCGCCTTTTCACTGAACAGCTCTTTGGATTTAGACAAGAAGTGCCCTCGGGTCACGTACAAGTAGAAGGGGCGCCGCCTCAGGGCGCGCCATAAACTCTTGACCGTGGTGGCGTGTGGCGGTTCAACCCATTGTATTAGTTTGTCCGTTTCGCAGGTTTATGCAGGCCTGGTATCAAAGACCTTGTTGCAAGGCCGGGTCGTCTGGGTTCTGTTGCTCAAGTTGGGCCAGCAGTACCTGCACATTTTGCAATTGGCCGCTTTCCTTCCAGTAATTGACCAGCAACACCCGCGCCTTGCGGTTGGCAGGGTGGCGCTGGATGATTTCTTCCAACTGGCGCTGGGCGGCCTCGAGCTCCTGCTGGGCATGCAGGGTGGTGGCGAGGTCGTAACGGTAATCCTGATTGTCCGGTTCCAGCTCCACGGCCTTGGACAGGCCGAGCAGCGCATAAGGGCGCTCGCCGTGGTGCAGCAGCCACATGCCCAGGGCGTGTTGCAGGTAGGCGGACTCAGGGTGCGCCGCCAATTGGCGAGCCAGCAACTGGCGCGATTCGTCGGTCTTGCCTTGTTTGTCCAGCAGCTCAATTTGCGCGACTACGGCCTGCAGGTTGTCCGGCTGCAAGCGCATCGCCTGTTCCAGGGCGTTTTGTGCCTCCGGCAGCAACGCGCTGTGGATGTACAGCCGCGCCAGTTGAATCCAGCTTTCAGCCGTTTCAGGCTGAGCCTTGAGCGTTTTCACGAATTCATCGAGCACTTGCTGCAATGGCCCGAAATACAGGCCCAGGGTGTCCGGCGAGAGCCCCAGCAAGGCGTTGGCGGCGGCAAAGCGCACGCTTTGCTCGGCGTCCTCCAGGAGCGGCCCGAGCAACAGGGTGCGCTGGCCGGTGGGCACCAGGCCGACAATGCTGCGAATCGCCGCCTCACGAACCCGTGGCGATTCATTGGCCAGGTCCTTGTCGGCCAATTTCAAGGCCTGGGGGCTGGGGTAGTTGGGCAACTCGGCATGCAGCGCGGCGCGACGTTCGTCGGACAGGTCTGGCCGGGCCAACTGCTGATACAGCACGCGGGCCGCCCCCGGTTCGCCGTTGTGCGCCTGTTTCAGGGCCTTGGAATAACCGTGGGCGATGGCAGGGGGCACCGCGACCGGGGTGGCGCGTGAGAAATACCAGGTGATCAGCACAATCAACAACAGGGCGCACAGGCCGACGATGGAGTAACGGCGTGACTTTGACATGCAGGCGTCCGAAAGCTTGGGCAGCTATTACAAAGCGCTCAGCTTCGGTCAGACCAGGGCGAGTGTCAAACCGGCATCAGGTCAGCACGTAGTCCACCGGCTCCAGGGCAGGGGGAAGGTCGGTTGCACCGAGGGCGGCGAGGACCTCGCGCTCCAGGGTGCGCACGATGGCGTTGCAGGGCAGGTCGTTCTCGTCGAAGCCGAACGGGTCTTCCAGGTCGTCACCGATTTCATCCAGGCCGAAGAAGGTGTAGCTGACGATGGCGGTGAACACCGGCGTCAGCCAGCCCAGCGGCTCGGCCATGGCGAATGGCAAGAGAATGCAGAACAGGTAAATGGTGCGATGCAGCAGCAGCGTGTAGGGAAAGGGCAGGGGCGTGGCCTTGATCCGCTCGCAGGAAGCCTGTACCTGGCAGAGGCTGACCAGGCGGGTTTCGAGCTGGGTGTAGCGCCATTCACTGATCACGCCGTGTTCGGCCAGCGTGGAAAACCGCGCGCCCAGCTGTTGCAGGACCTGGTCGGGAAGATTGGGATGGGCCGCCGGCACCCCGATCCAGGGCTTGATCGCCTGGGCTTCATCCTCCAGGCGCAGGCGCGCGATCAAACCGTGGGCAAAACCGCACAAGCCGCGCAACAGGCTTGCCCGTTCCAGTGGGTCGCCGAGCACCTGGGTTTCACGTATCAACGAGCGCACATCAATGAGCATCTGCCCCAACTGCTTGCGACCTTCCCACCAGCGGTCGTAGCAGGCGTTGTTGCGAAAGCTCATGAAGATCGACAGCGACAGCCCCAGCAGCGTGAACGGCGTAGCGTTGACCTTGGAGAAATAGGCGGGGTGCAGGGTTTCCACCAGCACGATCACCGAGGCCAGCAATGTCACCAGCAGGCTGCGCAGGGCGATGCGCTTGGCAATCGAGCCCTTGAGGGAAAACAGGATGCCCAGGAGGTTGGGTTTGGGGCGAACGATCATCGCAAGGGGGCTTCTTCGGTGGCGCAGGCCATCAGGTTAGAAGCTGGCGGGCGAACCGTCCAATCGCTTGGGCCGACCGGCTGATCGGTGGGGTCTATGATGAGAAGGCATTGGCCAAACCAGTCAGCCAGGTTGATGGCTTTGACCATTGCTGCTGCAACGCTCTAGAGCGACTATTTCACGGGTTCCGTTTACGTCCTGAAAATAAAAATACAGAAGGATTTAAAGCGATGCGTGAGTATTTGGCTGCCACCACCGAGTTTGATTACCAGCACACCGTAGATGCCGCCTTGGCTGGCAACCTGCAGGGCCTGAATGCCTGTGTTGAATGTTGCGACCGCCATGCCTTGCCTGGGCGTATCGCGTTGTTCTGGGAGGGCAAGGACGGGCGTAGCGCCACGTCCACCTTCAGCGAGTTGCAGGACCAGGCGGCACGCTTCGCCAACTTCCTGCTGGCTCAGGGCGTCAAGCGTGGCGACAAGGTCGCCGGCCTGTTGCCACGCACCGCCGAGTTGCTGGTGGTGGTGTTTGCCACCTGGCGTATCGGTGCGGTCTATCAACCACTGTTTACCGCCTTTGGCCCCAAGGCCATTGAACACCGCTTGAACAGTTCCGGCGCAGCCCTGGTGGTCACCGATGCGGTGAATCGGCCCAAGCTCGCGGAGGTTCAGGGCTGCCCGACCATCGTCACGGTCACCGGCGCTAAAGGTGAAGGCCTGGTACGGGGCGATTTCAGCTTCTGGGCCGAGTTGCCCAACTATTCCAAGCTCTGCGAGCCGGTGCTGCTGGACGCCGAAGAGCCGTTCCTGCTGATGTTCACCTCGGGCACCACCGGGCCATCGAAAGCCTTGTCGGTACCGCTCAAGGCCATCGTTGCGTTCCAGAGCTATACCCGTGATGCGGTCGACCTGCGTCCTGAAGACGCGTTCTGGAACGTCGCCGACCCGGGCTGGGCCTACGGCATCTATTTCGGCGTGACCGGGCCGTTGTCCATGGGCCATCCGATCACCTTCTACGACGGCCCGTTCACCCTGGAAAGCACCTGCCGGGTCATCAATAAATACGGGATCACCAACCTCACCGGTTCGCCGACGGCCTATCGCCTGTTGATTGCCGGGGGCGAGCAGTTCGCCCGTTCGATCAAGGGCAAGCTGCGTATTGTCAGCAGCGCCGGCGAGCCGTTGAACCCGGAAGTGATCCGCTGGTTTGCCGACAACCTGGGCGTCACCATCCACGACCACTACGGCCAGACCGAACTGGGCATGGTGCTGTGCAACCATCATGGCCTGGCGCATCCGGTACACATCGGCTCGGCTGGGTTTGCTTCGCCGGGGCATCGCATCGTGGTGCTGGATGACGATTACCAGGAGCTGCCTGCCGGCCAACCGGGCATTCTCGCCATTGATCGCGAGCAATCGCCGATGTGCTGGTTCGCCGGCTACGACGGGGTGAAGACCAAGGCGTTCGTCGGTAAGTACTACCTCAGTGGCGACACGGTCGAATTGAACCCGGACGGCAGCATCAGCTTTGTGGGGCGCAGTGATGATGTGATCACCACCTCCGGCTATCGGGTCGGCCCCTTCGACGTGGAAAGCGCGCTGGTTGAACACCCGGCCGTGGTCGAAGCCGCCGTGGTCGGCAAGCCCGACCCGGAGCGCACCGAGCTGGTGAAAGCCTTTGTGGTGATCAACGAGCAATACCGAGCGACCCCGGAGCTGGCCGAAGAGCTGCGCCTGCATGTGCGCAAGCGCCTGGCCGCGCATGCCTACCCGCGGGAAATCGAATTTGTCAGCGACTTGCCCAAGACTCCGAGCGGCAAGCTGCAACGTTTTATCTTGCGTAACCAGGAAATCGCCAAGGCCCAAGCGGCGTTGGCGTGATCCACCTTTCAAGGAAACAATGATGCAGATTGAAAACAAGGTTTTTCTGGTCAGCGGCGGCGCTTCGGGCCTCGGCGCGGCCACGGCCGAGATGCTGATCGCGGCCGGTGCCAAGGTCATGCTGGTGGACCTGAACGCCGAAGCCGTTGCCACCAAGGCCCGGCAACTGGGTGACAACGCCCGCAGCGCCGTGGCGGATATCAGCCAGGAAGCCGCCGCCGAAGCCGCCGTAAAGGCCGCCGTGGCTGCCTTTGGTGGTCTGCATGGCCTGGTTAACTGCGCCGGCGTGGTGCGTGGCGAGAAAATCCTCGGCAAGAACGGTCCCCACGCGTTGGCCAGCTTCGCTCAGGTGATCAACGTCAACCTGATCGGCAGCTTCAACCTGCTGCGCCTGGCCGCGGCGGCCATCGCCGAAACCGAAGCCAATGCCGAGGGCGAACGCGGGGTGATCATCAACACCGCGTCGGTCGCAGCGTTTGACGGGCAGATCGGCCAGGCGGCGTATGCGGCTTCCAAAGGCGCGATCGCCAGCCTGACCCTGCCGGCGGCACGGGAACTGGCGCGATTCGGCATTCGCGTGATGACCATCGCCCCGGGCATCTTCGAAACGCCAATGATGGCGGGCATGGCCCCGGAAGTCCGCGATTCTCTCGCCGCCGGTGTGCCATTCCCGCCACGCCTGGGCAAACCTGCCGAGTACGCCGCGTTGGTGCGGCACATCATCGAAAACAGCATGCTCAATGGCGAGGTGATCCGTCTCGACGGTGCCTTGCGCATGGCAGCCAAGTGAGGAGGATGCGTCATGAATGATCCCATCGTGATTGTCAGTGCCGCGCGTACGCCCATGGGCGGGTTCCAGGGCGACCTTAAGGGCCTGACCGCGCCGCAACTGGGCGCTGCCGCGATTCGCGCGGTGGTCGAGCGCGCCGGTATCGCCAACGATGCCGTGGATGAGGTGTTGTTCGGCTGTGTACTGCCGGCCGGCCTCGGGCAGGCACCTGCGCGCCAGGCGGCCCTCGGCGCCGGGCTGGACAAGGCCACGCGCTGTACCACCCTCAACAAGATGTGTGGTTCGGGCATGGAAGCGACCATCCTGGCCCATGACTCGCTGTTGGCGGGCAGCGTCGACGTGGTGGTTGCCGGCGGCATGGAAAGCATGTCCAACGCACCGTACCTGCTGGACCGCGCCCGCAGCGGCTACCGTATGGGCCACGGCAAGGTGCTCGACCATATGTTCCTCGACGGCCTGGAAGACGCCTACGACAAGGGCCGCCTGATGGGCACCTTTGCCGAAGATTGCGCCGAGCACAACGGCTTTACCCGTGAAGCCCAGGACGCCTTCGCCATTGCCTCCCTGACCCGTGCGCAGCAGGCCATCACCCAAGGCTGCTTCACCGCCGAGATCGTCCCGGTGCAGGTCACCGTGGGCAAAGAGCAGAAGACCATCCTGCACGACGAGCAACCCCCCAAGGCCAAGCTGGACAAGATCGCCAGCCTGAAGCCGGCCTTCCGCGAAGGCGGCACCGTCACTGCGGCCAACTCCAGTTCGATTTCCGATGGCGCGGCGGCGTTGCTGCTGATGCGTGAGTCCGAGGCGCACAAGCGCGGGCTCACGCCGTTGGCGGTGATCCACGGGCATGCGGCGTTTGCCGACGAGCCGGGCCTGTTCCCGGTGGCGCCAGTGGGGGCGATTCGCAAGCTGATGAGCAAGACCGGCTGGAACCTGGGCGACGTGGACCTGTTTGAAATCAACGAGGCCTTTGCCGTGGTCAGCCTGGTCACCATGAGCAAGCTGGAGATTCCCCACGACAAGGTCAATATCCATGGCGGCGCCTGCGCCCTGGGCCACCCGATTGGTGCCTCCGGCGCGCGGATCCTGGTGACGCTGCTTTCGGCCCTGCGCCAAAAAGGCCTCAAGCGTGGCGTTGCCGCCATTTGCATCGGCGGTGGTGAAGCCACGGCCATGGCCGTCGAATGCTTGTATTAAGGACTCTGTACCATGCTCCCGAATGACGAACAGCTGCAAATCAGTGACGCGGCCCGGCAATTTGCCCAGGAACGCCTGAAACCGTTCGCCGCCGAATGGGACCGCGAGCACCGCTTTCCCAAGGAAGCCATCGGCGAAATGGCCGAATTGGGCTTTTTCGGCATGCTGGTGCCGGAACAATGGGGCGGTTGCGACACCGGCTACCTGGCCTATGCCATGGCCCTGGAAGAAATCGCCGCAGGTGACGGCGCGTGCTCGACCATCATGAGCGTGCACAACTCCGTCGGTTGCGTGCCGATTCTCACGTTCGGCAACGATCAGCAGAAAGAACAATTCCTCAAACCCCTGGCCAGCGGCGCCATGCTCGGCGCCTTTGCCCTCACCGAGCCCCAAGCGGGCTCCGATGCCAGCAGCCTGAAAACCCGGGCGCGCCTGGAAGGCGACCATTACGTGTTGAACGGCTGCAAACAGTTCATCACCTCCGGGCAAAACGCCGGGATCGTGATCGTGTTTGCGGTCACCGACCCCGCCGCGGGCAAGCGCGGGATCAGCGCATTCATCGTGCCGACGAATTCACCGGGCTATACCGTGGCGCGGGTTGAAGACAAGTTGGGGCAGCATGCCTCCGACACCTGCCAGATCCTGTTTGAGGATGTGAAGGTGCCGGTGGCGAATCGCCTGGGCGAGGAGGGCGAAGGCTACCGTATCGCCCTGGCCAACCTTGAGGGCGGTCGCGTCGGTATTGCCTCGCAATCGGTGGGCATGGCCCGCGCAGCGTTCGAAGCGGCGCGCGACTACGCCCGTGAACGCGAAAGCTTTGGCAAAGCCTTGATCGACCACCAGGCCGTGGCGTTCCGCCTGGCGGACATGGCCACGCAAATCGCGGTTGCCCGTCAGATGGTGCATTACGCCGCCGCCCTGCGTGACAGCGGCAAACCGGCCTTGGTCGAGGCGTCCATGGCCAAGCTGTTCGCTTCGGAAATGGCCGAGAAAGTCTGTTCGGCCGCCTTGCAAACCTTGGGCGGTTACGGTTACCTGAGCGACTTCCCCCTGGAGCGGATCTACCGCGATGTGCGGGTCTGCCAGATCTACGAAGGCACCAGCGATATCCAGCGCATGGTCATTTCACGCAATCTTTAAGGAGCCGAAACATGAGTTACGAAACCATCCTGCTCGAAGTCCAGGGCCGTGTCGGACTGATCACCCTCAACCGCCCGCAAGCCCTGAACGCGCTGAACGCGCAACTGGTCAGTGAGCTGAACCTGGCGCTCGACAGCCTGGAAGCCAACCCGGAAATCGGCTGCATCGTGCTCACCGGCTCGAAGAAAGCCTTCGCGGCCGGCGCCGACATCAAGGAAATGGCCGAGCTGACTTACCCCCGGATCTACCTCGACGACCTGTTCAGCGACAGCGACCGCGTGGCCAACCGCCGCAAGCCGATCATCGCCGCGGTCAACGGCTTCGCCCTCGGCGGCGGCTGTGAGCTGGCGCTGATGTGCGACTTTATCCTCGCCGGCGACACTGCCAAGTTCGGCCAGCCGGAAATCAACCTTGGCGTCCTGCCGGGCATGGGCGGAACCCAGCGCCTGACCCGCGCGGTGGGCAAGGCCAAGGCCATGGAAATGTGCCTGACCGGGCGCTTCATCGACGCGGTGGAAGCGGAACGCTGCGGGATTGTCGCGCGTATCGTGCCAGCCGATGAACTGCTGGACGAAGCGCTGAAAGTCGCCACCCTGATCGCCAGCAAGTCGGTACCGATCAGCATGATGGTCAAGGAAAGCGTGAACCGCGCGTTTGAAGTCAGCCTGTCGGAAGGCGTGCGCTTTGAGCGTCGGGTGTTCCACGCAGCGTTCGCCACCCAGGATCAGAAAGAAGGGATGGCGGCGTTCGTGGCCAAGCGCGCGCCAGCGTTCAAGGATAAATAACCCGGTATCCGGAACACCGGGGTTCAAATGGATTTGTTGTGACGAGTGGGACTAGTGGCAAGTGGGCTTGGTGGCAAGTGGGCCTGTTGTGGCGAGCGGGCTTGTTGTGGCGAGCGGGCTTGCCCCGCGTTGGGCTGCGAAGCAGCCCCAATAAGGTCCCCGCGTTTATCCAGGCCTATTAAATCGTCAGGTTTTGGGGCCGCTTCGCGCCCCAACGCGGGGCAAGCCCGCTCGCCACAACAAGCCTGCTCGCCACAACAAGCCCGCTCACCATATCAAGTCCACTTGCCGCATTAAGTCCACTCACCACAACAAGCCCCCTCCCACAGCCGTTTCAATCAAAGCTGGTAATTCTTGAGCTCTCGGGCAATCACCATCCGCTGGATCTCGCTGGTGCCTTCGTAAATCTGCGTGATCCGCGCATCCCGGTAGTAACGCTCCACCGGGTAATCCTCCAGGTACCCATACCCTCCATGAATCTGCATGGCCGAGGAGCAGACCTTTTCAGCCATTTCCGAGGCGAACAGCTTGGCCTGGGACGCCTCAGACAAGCAGGGCTTGCCGGCACTGCGCAGGCGCGCGGCGTGCAGGATCAGCAGGCGCGCGGCATTCAGCCGGGTTTGCATATCGGCCAACAGGTTGGCGACGCTCTGGTGCTCGATGATTGCCTTATCGAACTGCACGCGGTCACGGGCATAGGCCAGCGCCGCTTCAAAGGCGGCACGGGCTATGCCCAAGGCCTGGGCGGCGATGCCAATACGGCCACCTTCGAGGTTGGACAGGGCAATTGCCAGGCCTTTGCCGCGCTCACCCAGCAGGTTGGCCTCGGGGACCGTGCATTGGTTGAGGGTGACGGCGCAGGTGTCGGAGGCGCGAATGCCCATCTTGTGTTCGGTACGGTCCACCACGAACCCGGGTGTATCGGTGGGCACCAGGAAGGCGGAGATGCCTTTCTTGCCCAGTTCAGGGTCGGTGACGGCGAACACAATGGCCAGCTTGGCGCGCTTGCCGTTGCTGACAAACTGCTTGGCGCCGTTGATCACCCACTGGCCGTCGCGCAATTCGGCGCGGGTACGCAGGTTATGGGCTTCGGACCCCGCCTGGGGTTCGGTCAGGCAAAAGCAGCCGATGGCCTGGCCGCTGGCGAGGTCCGCCAGCCAGGTTTGTTTCTGTTCGGTGGTGCCGTAGTTGAGGATAGGCCCGCAACCCACTGAATTATGGATACTCATCAGTGCGCCCGTGGCGCCGTCACCGGCGGAAATTTCTTCCACCGCCAAGGCATAGGCCACGTAATCGACGTAGGTGCCGCCCCATTCTTCCGGCACGACCATGCCCAGCAGGCCCAGCTCGCCCATCTTGGCGACCAGGGCATCATCGATCCAGCCGGCTTTTTCCCAGGCCTGGGCGTGTGGGGCGATTTCGCCACGGGCAAAGTCGCGTGCCATGTCACGAATCATGACTTGTTCTTCAGTGTATTCAATATCTTGCATGACTTAGTTCGCAACCTGCTTGAAGGTGTGGAAGAAGCTCTCGACATGGTTGGCATCCAACTCATGGAGCGTCGGCGGATTCCAACGTGGGGTTTTGTCCTTGTCGATAATCAGGGCGCGCACGCCTTCGATCAGGTCGCCACGCTCGAACCATTGGCGGTCCAGGTGCAGCTCCAGGGCAAAGCACTGTTCCAGAGGGAGACGGCGACCGCGCCGCAGCATTTGCAAGGTCACCGCCATGGCCAGCGGCGAGCGGGTTTTCATCAGGTTGGCGGTGGTCATGGCCCATTCATGGCTGTCAGCCACGGTGACTTCCTGCAACTGTTCGACCATGCTCGGTACGTCCGGCAGTGCAAAGAAATGATCGATAGGCGAGCGTAAGGCCGCGAGCGGCGCGTCGGGCAGTTGCTGTACGGCCAGTTTGGCAAGTACGCCTTGCAGGTCCTTGAGTGGGGAGTCCTGCCATGCCAGGCGATCGAGTTTCTGGTCGAGGTCGGCCAGCCTGGTGCTGTCCAGGTACCAATCCGCCAGCCCGCAGTACAGCGCGTCAGCCGCGCGAATCTGCACGCCGGTGACGCCCAGGTAGATACCCAGCTCGCCTGGGATGCGCGGCAGGAAATAACTGCCGCCCACGTCAGGGAAATAACCGATAGCCACTTCCGGCATCGCCAGGCGACTGCGTTCGGTGACGACGCGCAGATCCGCGCCTTGCACCAGGCCCATGCCGCCGCCAAGGACAAACCCGTCCATCAGGGCCAGTACGGGTTTGCGGTAATGGTGGATGGCCAGGTCGAGGGCGTATTCCTCGACGAAAAAATCCTCGTGCAGCGTGTCGCCGTTCTTGAAGCTGTCGTAGAGGGAACGGATATCGCCACCGGCACAGAAGGCTTTTTCGCCGGCACCGCGCAGTACCACGGCGTAGACCTGAGGGTCATCGGCCCAGGCCTGCAGCTGGCGAGACAGGCTGCGGACCATGTCCAGGGTGATGGCGTTTAAGCCGGCAGGGCGATTGAGGGTGAGATGGCCAATATGGTTGCGCACTTGGGCCAGTACTTCGTGCTGCAGATTATCGGTATGGCTTGCTTCGGATGAAACCTGAGCAGTCATCTGTAACTCCCTGCTTTTATTGTTCTTTATCTAGATGTTTGAGGATGAACCATCTCGCGATCCTACCAGTGCAAATTTGCCCAGTACAACCCGGAATCCTGCAGGTCGTTTTTGCATTTATGCAGAAGTGCCGCTCAGGCTGGGGGCGGGTCGAAAAAACCTGCCAGGGCCTCGGCACAGAGCAGCACGGCACGCCGGGCACTGGCCTCAGTGGCAGGATAGTTGATAAAGCCATGAGGCATGCCGGTGTACTCCTTGTGTTGCACCGGCACGCCTGCCCGTTTCAAGCCACGTGCAAAGGCGCGCCCTTCATCGCGCAAGAGGTCGCAGCCGGCGGTAATGATCAGGGCTGCGGGCAACCCTTGCAGCGAGGTATCGCGCGCCGGCGAAAGCCAGGGATGCCCCAGGGGAATACCGGGCGGTACGTACTGGTCGAGGTACCAGTCCATCAGCTCGGCTGTCAGGCCAAACCCGTTGGCAAAGTTCCTGCGGGAGCGGTTGCGCGCCAGGCAGTCGAGCACCGGGTACAGCAACAGTTGGAAACCGATGGGCGGGGCGCCCAGGTCCCTGGCCATTTGGCAGATCACCGCCGCCAACCCACCACCCGATCCGCCCCCGGCGACCGCGATGCGCTGCGGATCCAGCCCAAGGGACGCACCGTTGCGGGCGATCCAGGAAGTGGCGGTATAGCAGCTCTTCACCGCCGCGGGAAAGCGGTGTTCCGGTGGGCGGGGGTAATCCACCGCCACCACGGCGCAACCTGCCCACTCACTCATGACCCGGCAAAAGCTGTCGTGGGTGTCCAGGTCCCCGGTGACCCAACCGCCACCGTGGAAGTACATCAGCACCGGCGCCGGGGCAGGGCGCGCGGGGCGGTACAGGCGCACCCCCACTGGTCGTCCCTCGGTCGCCAAGGTCAGGTCGCTGACGTCCATGACCACGGCATCGCGCACCTCCTTGCGTGCTTGTTCCGGGGTCATGGTGTCGCGGCCTGTGCCTGGGCTTCGATTTCCACCAGATATTCCGGACCGATCAGCGCGCAGACGCCCAGCAACATGGTGGTCGGTTCGCAGCCATCAAAAAACGCTTTATGGGCCTTGGCGATTTCCGGCCACCAATTCACGTTGGTGGTGTACATGCGCGTGGCAATTATTCGGGTACGGTCCGTGCCCAACTTCTGGAGCGCCGCTTCGATGATCTCCAGGCAGCGCCGGGTCTGCAGGTACACGTCGTTTGGGGCGTAGGGGTTGCCGTCTTCGTCAAAGGCCACTGTGCCACTGGTGACAATGATGTTACCGGCCCGCAACGCGCGGCAGTAGCCACCGGCCTTTTCCCATTTCGCCGCTGAGAAGCAGCGCTGAATCGGATCGTTGTTCATGATCGGTGGAGCTCCACATGAATGGTTTTCAGGCCTCGAAACTGCAAGTTGTTGGTGCGCCAAACCGGTGGCTGCCCATCGATCAAGCGCAGGTTGGGGAACCGCATCAGCAGGCTGGTGAACACGATATGGGCCTCCAGCCGAAACAGCGCGGTCCCCATGCAGAAGTGTTCGCCGCGCCCAAAGGCCAGGTGGTCGTTCTTTTCGCGTCGGATATCAAAACGGTCCGGGTCCAGGAAGTGCGCGGCGTCGCGGTTGGCGGCGGCGCGGACCAGAAATACCAGCTCGCCCTTGCGCATCATGCGGCCCTTGAGTTCGATGTCCTCCCGCAGCACGCGGTGGCTGAATTGACCCGAGGGGTCGATCCGCAGCATTTCTTCGATGGCGCACGCCATGAGTGAAAGGTCGGCCCGCAGCGCCTGCAACTGATCGGGATTGAGCAGCAAGTGCAGCAGGCCAATACCCAGCATGTCGGCGCTGGTTGTGTTGCCGGCCACCAGCACGAACGCCAGTTGCGCGAGTAAATTGCCCTTGGTGATGGCAGCTGCCTCGCCCGCGGCGATCACACGGCTGACAAGGTCGTCTTCGGGCGCCTGGCGGCGCTGATCGATCAGGTCGCCGAAATACTCATACATTTCTTCCAGCCCTTGCAGGGCTTCGCGGGGGCCATACGCCGGGTCCAGGCTGCCCACCAGAAACACCAGAATGTCATCAGTCCAGCGCCGCAGCCTCAGCGCGTCTTTTTGCGGGATCCCATAGAGTTTGGCCAGGATACGCGCCGGCACCTGGTTGAACAGCTCGGCCATCAGCTCCGGTTCGTCGCTCAATTGCGACAGCAGCTCATCGACAATCGCCTGGATGTCTGCGCGCAATGCGTCGATGGCGCGCGGGGTAAAGGCCCGGCTCAACAATTGGCGACTGGCCTGGTGGGCCTGGCCGTCCTGGGCATACATCCACCGCGAGGCTTTTTCCACAAAAGGCTCGACCATCGCGCGTTTGTCCTCTGGCAATTGGGCATTCACCAATTGGCGTATCCGGTCGGAGGAGTAGCGCCTGGCATCACCCTGCGCGGCGTAGACGTCATCAAAACGGGTCAGCATCCAGGCGTTGAAATGGGGGCACCAGTACACCGGATAATGTTCGCGCAGACAGGCAAACGCCGGATAGGGATCACGAACGGTGTCTGGGTTGGAAAAGTCGGGCGGTGATGGACGGGCCATGTTCATTGCTCCCTGTACAGTGCACGGGTGAATTGATGGATGTAGTCGGCTTTGGCGATCGGTGCATCGACCAACACCGAAGGTGGTTTCAACCAAGCGGCCAATTGGGCGAGGCGTGCCGCGCTGGGCCGCTGTTCCGCGGGGCTGGCGAGCAGGCCCCAGTGGTGCAGGTACGCAACAAATACGTGGGTCAGGTCGTGCAGGATGGGCGGCTGGAGGCGTGCGGATTCGGCGGCCTGGATGATCAGGTCGAGTGCGCGGGCGTACGCCAGCCCGACCGCCTGTCGATGGGAAAAGTCGTTGCCCGGTCGGCACTCCTGGACAATGGTTTGCTCGATCTGCTGGCCAAGGTTGCACGGCGGTACGTGGTCGAAGCGTGGGCGCGCCAGGGCATCCTTGATTACCTGATAGGCCATCACGCTGTTGTCACCGGCGAACGTAATGCTGATTTCTAAGTCCATGCGCAGGGTGACGATCTGGTTGTAGTGATGGAATCCCTGGGAGCCGCAGAGTTCGCGGCACTGGGCGATCACTTCCAGTCCCATCCAGGTACCGACGCATTTGCTCAGGGCCGCGAGGATATGCAGCGCCTTGCGCTGCTCGGTATGCGGCCAGTGTGCTTCGAAGCGGGTGAGGATGGCCTGTTCGAGGTACTTGAGCGCCAGTGCCTTGAGCTGGGCGTTATAGAGGCGCTGACGGAACAGCGGGTTGCCGAGCAACGGGCCGGCCGCTAACAGCCGGTGGCGGCCAAATCGATACGTCAGGTATGCGCACAGCCCGGCGCCGTGGCGCGAGGCGGCCATCAACAACAGGCGCTCTTGCAGGAACGTTTCCAGTGCATTGATGAAGCGCTCGCCTTTGGGCAAGTCGCTGATGAACTGTCCATTGGCGGTAAACCGTGCGTAGCGCTGCAACAGCGCATCGGTGCCCAGTTGCATCTGGCAAAAACGCAAGGCACCGACTTCATTGGCATGAATACCGCCCTTGGGGTCACAGGCAATGACCTTCAGCCCTGGGCGCAGAGGGCCGTTTTCCTGGTCGCGAATCACCACGCGAAACCAGTGGTGCCCCTGGTCTTGGCTGTCGACCAGCAAGCGCGCGAGCACCATTACCACCTGCGCCGCGTGCAGGCTGTTGCCGATCCAATACTTGCAGGCCTCTGCGCAGGGCGAATCGAGCACCAGGCAGTGCCGTTCAGGATCATAGGTGACGGTGGTCTTGAGGTTACGGACGTCGGTGCCACTGGCGATTTCAGTACAGCCAAACGCATACACCGCACGCATCTGGATGACTTCATCACGGTAGCGCGCCACCTGCTCGGGGCTGCCCTGGGTCAGCAGGGCGTTGGCGGCGATCATGTGATCCACCAGCGAGGAATACAGGGCGTAGTCGTAGGCGCCGATCAGGCCGATGCGTTCGCACAGGTCTCGAAAATGTGAAGCGTCGGGTTGGCCGAGCCACATGTCGTTGTTGATCAGCCCCGCATCGAAAATCGCATGCATGCGCCTGATCGTCAGGTCCATGTAGGCTCTAAGGGGCAGGTGATAACGCTGTCGGGGGTCGAAAAGCGGCGCGCGCAGCACCTTCTGCAAGTGGTCGTCCACGATGGATCCTCACCAGGTTTGAATGGAGCATTCAAAACACTTGAGCAGGAGGGCCAGCATGTGGAACGACGATGAGAGCGGAACCGGGAAAGCCTTGACCTGTATCACCGCTCTGTGAGCACCCATTGATAGCCAGACGATCCAATGTCTTCGCTACTGGTTTACGGCGATCCAGAATTCAGAGAAAAGCAGACAACAACAAGTGGTTTGTACAACCTTAGCCCATCACACACGGGCGTAAACACCATTCGTCGTGAATGCGCCTACTCCACGCGACTCGCCAACACTTGGCCGATACTTCTGCGCCGCGCATGGCTTTCGGCAGCGTGGATCAGCTGTTCCAGCTCGGAGGGCTCGATGTCGTAGAACTGCTCCATGTCGGCTAACGCCAACTTGAGGTCGGCGGCGGTGATCGATGGGTCTCTTGCTGCCTGAGACTTATTCGTGAAGATACCCGGTACCTCGGTCGCGCCCTTGGGATAGCGCGTGCGTGTGGCGTTGTTGTAGGCCAGCGCGCACATGAGTAAGGCAGCGGCGCCGAGCATGACCGCCGGCAGTTCCTGCCAGCCGAGGGCCGCCGAGCTGGGGTCGGCCAGTACCAGCGTCATCGCCAGGCCGCCCGCCGGCGGGTGCAGGCAGCGCAGCCAGCAGATCAGGATGACGGTCATGCCCGCCGCCAGGCAGGCGCTGCCCAGGGTGCGCCCCAGTACCCGAGCAACCAACAGCGCGACCACTGCGGCGCACAGGTAGCTGCCGATGATCGACCACGGCTGCGCCAGCGCACCGGATGAGACGGCGAACAGCAACACTGCCGAAGCGCCCAGAGGCCCCAGCAAGTGCAGGGCGACTTCCATGCCAAACACTTGGGCGCATACCCAGACACTGAGCAGGGTGCCCAGGGCCATGCCAATCGCGGCACGGCTCCATTCGGCGGGGCGGGTATTGATAGCAGCAGGTAACCAGCGAGCAAGCATTGAGAAGGGGTCCGTCAACAGCAGGCGAAAAAAAAGGCTTGCCTGGTTGCCCGGAAAAGCCCTTTGAACGTTCCAACATTTGGGGGAGGAACCTGCGTAGTGTGCCGGCCCTGATGCAAGGTCGCCAATGCATATTAATGAAGGTTAAGTTCAATAATGATGAACTCAGTTGAGCTGCGGCGAGGGAGTGGGGGCCTGGCAGACCTGGCCGAGGATGCGATTATGCAGTTCATCGCTCAAGAGCCGTTCCTGCAGGTTTTCACGCACCTTGGGGTCGTTGGACAATGGACCTTTCAGCGCCACCAGGGCGTTACGCAATTCCATGAGGCGTTCCAGCCTGGGGATGGGGATGTAGCCGAGATGGACGTGCTCATGCGTCAACGGAAAAGGAGCATCAAGCAATAAGTCATCGCGCACGGCATCATCCTTTTTAATGAGGTACGCCACTGGGTTGCCTGCGGCTGATAGCGTCCTTGTCGTTATCCATTCGATCAAGGCGTGGCAAATAGTTACCGCCTTTGACGAGCGAGTTTACCGCTGGGCTTCGAGCACGGGGAAGGGGAGCGCCACGCGCCATTACCCATAGTTGTGTAGGAGTTTTCCGGGAAGTGCCGGCCGAAGCCGGCAGCGTCACGGTTGGATGGTTTTGGACAGGTGCAGCAGCACGTAGGGGTTCTTGTCGAACTCGCCGGTGAGCGTTGGCGTGATCGAACGAAAACGCGGGTCTTGCAGCTCTTCAAAGTCAGCTTTGCTCATCACCAGCCATGCTGGCCCCTGGATCGTCGCCAGTTCGGCAGGCAGTTGGGTAAACAGCGGTACCCGGTCGCAATCAAGGTTGACGATCAATTTGATCGCCTTGGCGTCCTTGCCCAGGGCATGCAGCACGACAGGCGCCGGTTGCTGCTTGACCTGCGCCTGAACAGCAAGGCTGAAGGTGCGGGTGTCGTAGAGGCTGCGCTCCAGCGGTTCGACCACCAGAATGTAAGCGCTCCATACTGCCAGCACCGCGGTCAAGGCAGGCGCGAGTGAGCGCAGCCGTGACTTGAATAGCGCCAGCAGCGCCAGTACCTGCAGCACGCCAAGTATGCCGAAGACGCCGCCAAGATGACTCAATTGCTCGGGATAGCGTGGGCGCGCCAGCCACAGGCCGACGATCAGCAGCCCCGGCAGCAGCGTCCACAGCCCCAGCATCAGGCCGCGCAACCAGCCAAACAGGCGGCCCTGCGTCACCTGGAACGGATACGCCGCAATTATTGCCGCCATCGGCAGCATCGGCAGCACATACCGCGCCTTCTTGGCCTGGGGAACCGACAAGCCGAGCATCACCAGCAGGCCCGCCGCCGCGCAATACAGCACCAACTGCAGGGCTGGATCCGGCGCGCGCCGTCCTCCTATCGCCACCGCGAGCAGCACCAGCAAGGCCAACGGGTAGGCCAGCGCGTAATTGCCCATGGAGCTGGTGAAGTAATACAGCACACCGCTGGAGCCTTCACTGCCATCCATGCGCCCCATGAACTGCATGCGGATCACGTCTTGCATGAACACTTCGCCGCCACTGAGCTTGGCCAGCAGCAACAGCAGGCCGACACACGCCACCAGCAGGGCCAGGGCCAGGAAGCCAAAGCTGAACAGCTGGCGCCATTGCCGGTTGATCAGGTAGTAGCTGCACAGCACGCCCGTAGGGATCACCAGGCCGATCGGCCCGCGAATCGCAAACCCCACGAGCAAAAGCAGATACAGCCAGTGCAGGCGCTTGCCCGCACCGAAGTGATCATGGGCATAGCCCAGGTAGAAGACTGCCAGGGCGACAGCCGCGAGCATCTGGTCCAAGGAAACGGCGCGGGTTTCGCTGATGAAGGTGCTGCTGAGCAGCAACATCGCTACGCTCAGCAGGCCCCAGCGCTGGGAGTACGGCGCCGTCAGGCGGTACACCAGCATGACAATCAGCGCCGAAGCAATGGACGTTGGCAACCAGGCCGTGAAGCTGTTGACCTGGCCCAAGGGCAAGGACAGCAGCCAGGTCATCAGTGTCGAGGTCGCCAGGTAGTCGGCGTAGGGTTGCCCGTAGGTCGTGGGGAAGAAGCTTGGCCCATGGCGCAGCATCTCCTGGGCGAACACCACGAAGCGCGAGTCAAAGCCGATGATAGCCTGGTGCCAGTTGCCGGCAATGAACAACAGCAACGCCAGCAGCCCCAAGCCAAGGGACTGTCGGCGAATCGTTGCAGTGAGCAGGGGCGCTTGAGCTTTGTTCACGTCTCAGGCTTCCACAACCTGCGGTACCCACTGCTGCTGGGGAATCGGCAACTGGCAGGAGTCACCACGGCCCATTGGGAAATACTGGAAGCCTTTGCGTGCCAGGCGTTCGCCGTCGTACAAGTTGCGGCCGTCGAAGATCACTGGGGTTTTCAGGCGCTGGTGGATCAGGTCGAAGTCCGGTGCCTTGAACTGCTGCCATTCGGTGCAGACAATCAGCGCATCGGCGCCACTCAGGGTGGATTCGGGGGTGCCCATCAGCATCAGGCGCGGGTCATCGCCGTAGATACGTTGGGTTTCCTGCATGGCTTCCGGGTCAAAGGCGCGCACATTGGCGCCAGCGGCCCACAGTGCTTCCATCAGCACGCGGCTTGGGGCGTCACGCATGTCGTCGGTGTTGGGCTTGAAGGCCAGGCCCCACAGCGCGAAGGTCTTGCCACGCAGGTTGCCCTTGAAGAAGGCATTGACGCGCTCGTACAGCTTGCTCTTCTGGCGCTGGTTGATGGCTTCCACGGCTTCCAGCAGGTCGCTGGAGCAGTTGGCCTGCTTGGCGCTGTGGATCAGAGCACGCATGTCCTTGGGGAAGCACGAGCCGCCGTAGCCGCACCCCGGGTAGATGAAGTGGTAGCCAATCCGTGAGTCGGCGCCAATGCCCAGGCGCACGGCTTCGATGTCCGCCCCCAGGTGTTCGGCCAGCTCGGCGATCTGGTTGATAAAGCTGATCTTGGTGGCCAGCATGCAGTTGGCGGCGTACTTGGTCAGTTCGGCGCTGCGCAGGTCCATGAAGATGATGCGGTCGTGGTTGCGGTTGAACGGCGCGTACAGGTCGCGCATGACATCGCGCACTTCTTCGCGCTCGCAACCGATGATGATCCGGTCCGGGCGGCGGCAGTCGGCAACCGCCGAGCCTTCCTTGAGGAATTCCGGGTTGGAGACGATATCGAACTCCAGGTGCCGGCCAGCCAGGTGCAGGGCTTTCTCGATATGGGCGCGCAAAGTGTCGCCGGTGCCGACGGGAACGGTGGATTTTTCCACCAGGATCACCGGTTCGATGCGATGACGGGCAACTGCGTCACCCACCGACAGCACGTATTTCAAATCGGCAGAACCGTCTTCATCCGACGGCGTACCCACGGCGATAAACAGCACTTCACCATGTTCGACGGCGAGTTTTTCGTCATAGGTGAAGTTCAGTCGACCGCTTTCCAGGTTCTCCTTGACCATCGCTGCCAACCCTGGCTCGAAAATGCTCACATGGCCCTGCTGCAGCAGCTTGACCTTGTTCTGATCAACGTCCATGCAGATGACATCGTGACCGACTTCGGCTAATACGGTGGCCTGCACCAGACCGACGTAACCACTACCAAATACACTGATTTTCATGGGGCATTCCTGGGGCTTGCAGCGCTAGCACGGCGAGAGTTGATAACCAGTACTCCGAGGATGACCAAGGCCACCCCCAGGGTTTTTGAAAGCGAAAAATGTTCGTTGAACACCGGCAGGCTGGCTGCCAGCAGGTACACCAGCGCGTAGCTGATGCTGAGCAGCGAATAGGCGCGGCCCAGGGGCAGGTGTTTAAGCGCGCCGAGCCAGCAGAGCATCGATAGCGCATAGGCGATGATCGCCAGGATCACTACGCCGAGGGCAGACAGGTCGATGGTGGTGGTGAGCCATTCGTTGGGCAGGGGCAGGCGCGTCATGCTCCAGCGCATGCCCAACTGGGCGGCGCTGACCAGGCCGACACTGCCCAGGGCCAGGGCAAAACCTTGCGCCCGGCTCATACCTGACGCCCCAGCAGCACGACACCGGCAATCACCAATGCCACGCCCAGCCAATGGCGGCTGTCGATGTGCTCTTTGAACACAAAGCGCGCCATCAGTGTGACCAGCACAAAGTTCAGGCTCAGCATCGGGTAAGCCACTCCGACCTCCAGGCGCTGCAGCACCAGCAACCACACCAGCAGGCCGAAGCCCAGGCACAGCAGGGCAGCCCACAGCCAGGGTGAACGCAGTTTCAGCGCCCAGCCGTCGGGCTGGTCGCGCCAGCTTTCCACGGCAAACTTCTGCGAGACCTGGCCCATGCAGGTGAGCAGGCAGGCGCTCAACAACAGCAGCAGGGTGATCATGGCGCAACCTGCGGGAAGATCAGAATCACAAGATTGCCTTGCTCAAAGCGCTGGCCGTCTTCAGGCAGTAACGCAACCTCGGCTATTTCATCCTCGCCTTTAACGCGCATCACCACGCCGACTACGCCTTTTTTACGCGCATCGCTCATCCATTGCTTGACCTGGATCATGTCGACCTTGTGATGGGTGGCGTCCGGGTAGGCGAGGCCGTATTTCACTTCGCCGACGGTGTTATAGAGGGTGACGTCGGGGCGTTGCAGGCGCCATGCCAGGGCCGATGCCGCTCCCAGGTCATTGCTCAGCAACGCGGCAGACGGTTGAAGGGCCGGCAGGTGATCGATGATGAACTGGTCCGGGGTCTTGTTGTACACCACCGAATGGGGCAGCGCAGCCGGGGCCAACGCCACCAGCAGCCAGCTGCCAAGCACCGGTGCCGCCCACCATTTCAGCGGGCGCGCGGCTTGCAGCAGGTTGACGATGATCCAACCGAACAGGAAAACGAATACCAGCACCAGGCTCAGGGTTTCCTGGCCGTGCTCGTACACCGGTTTTTTCAGTTGAAGCCAGGTCAACGCCAGCAGCGCCACGACCCCGATCACCAGGTTCAGCCAGCCATTGATGCGCAAGGCGCGGTCGCGACCCTGAGCCAGTTTATCGGCCAGGGCGTTGCCCATCAGCAAGGCCAGCGGCAGCAGGCACGGCATGATGTAGGACGGCAGCTTGCCCTTGGCCAGGCTGAAGAACGCCAGCGGCATCAGCAACCACAACAACAGGAAGGCGATCCTGGGGGTGCGTTTTTCCAGCCAGGCCTGCTTGAGCGTAGCCGGCAGCAATGCCACCCACGGCAACGAGAAGGCTACCAGCAGCGGCAGGTAGTACCAGAATGGCTCGGCGTGCTGGGCGTCCTCACCGGCGAAGCGCTGGATATGCTCGTGCCAGAAGAAGAAGTTCCAGTAATCCGGCTCCTGCGAGTGCACGGCCAACGCCCAGGGCAAGCTGACGACGATGGCCACGACCACAGCGACCACGCCGTAGCCGAGCAACTCGCGAAAGCGTTTTTGCCAGATTGCGTAGGGCAGGGCGATCAGCACGGGCAGCAGCCACGCCAGAAAACCCTTGGTCATAAAACCCATGCCGCAGGCCAGGCCCAGCAATGCCCAGGCGCCCAGGCGACCGTTACGCGTGGTGTTATCGAAGCAGAACCACAGCGCCACGCCTGTCAGGTTGACCCAGAAGGTGAACTGCGGGTCCAGGTTGGCGTAACCGCCCAGGGCGGCGACGCTGACGAAGCTCATGTAGAGCACGGTACTGACCAGGCTCTTGTGCGGGTCATTCCACAGCCGGCGCGACACCAGGTACACCAGCAGGATGCTCAAGCCGGTGCTAAACGCTGAGGCAAAGCGTACGCCGAACAGGTTCTGCCCAAAGATCGCCTGGCCCAGCGCGATCATCCAGTAACCGGCGGCCGGCTTTTCGAAATAGCGAATGCCCATGAAGTGCGGCGAGGCCCACTTGCCGGTCAGCAGCATTTCCTGGCTGATCTGCGCGTAGCGGGTTTCATCCGGAATCCACAGGCCATGGGTGGCCAGCGGCAGCAGATAAAACACACCGAACGCCAACAGTAGCAGGGGCAGCGCCCAACGGCGGATCATGCCTGTTGCACTCCAAGCCAGCCCTCACGCCCACTCAGGGCGCCACGCACCAGGTGTTGCTGGGGCAGGGTGGTCAGGTCCGCGGGCAACAAGTCGCCCAGGGGTTTGAAGTCGATGCCGCGCTGCCCTGCCTGGGCCAGCAACTGGCGAAAATCATTGGCCATCAGAATCCCTTCTACTTCTGCGTGGATCGTGTAGACGTTCAGCTTCGACTCGGCAAAGCGGTCGAGGATGAAGCGGTTGAAGTCCTTGGCAGCCACCACCGGCCCGACGACTTCGTCGAAGGTCGGCAGGTCTACCGGAATTTGTGGGGTGCCCGCGCTGCCATCGGCCAATGTCGGTCGAAACAGGCTGGTGCCCCGGCAATCGCTGTTGTAGCGAAAGTTGAAGCCTTGCTTGGCTTGCACCACGCGTTCATCGGCACGCCAACCGGCCGCCGCTGAACAGTCGATGCGTTCACCGAGGATATCGCTGAGGGTGTCGACGCCACGGCGGATCTGCTCCACCAGTTGTGCCTCACTCCAGCGCCCGGTGTTGGCCTGCCAACCGTGGTGATCCCAGGCGTGCAGGCCGACTTCGTGCCCGGCGGCCTTGGCCTGGCGCATCAAGTGCCCCAGGTCACGACCGATCGGCTTGCCCGGCCAGGCGGTGCCGGCCAGCAAGATATCCAGGCCATACAGGCCTACGGCATTGGAACGCAGCATCTTCCACAGGAACTGCGGGCGGATGAGGCGCCACAAGTGGCGCCCCATGTTGTCCGGCCCAACACTGAAGAAGAACGTCGCTTTCACCCCGGCTTCATCCAGGGATTCGAGCAACCGCGGCACACCTTCACGGGTGCCACGGTAGGTGTCGACATCAATGCGAAGACCTGCCTGCATTACTTCTTGTCCGCGATTTCGAGCATGGCTTCTTTCAGGAAGAAGTCGAGGGTGTTGCCGATGGTCTCGCTCATCTCAACGGTTGGCTCCCAGTTCAACAGGCGCTTGGCGTTTTCGATGCTTGGCTTGCGGTGCGCCACGTCCTGGTAACCGGTGCCGTAGAACGCCTTGCTCTCTACGTCGCGGAAACCGGCGAACGGAGGGAAGTTGCTGCGCAGCGGGTGAGCTTCGAACTGACGCAGCAGTTCTTCGCCCAGTTGACGGATGCTGGCTTCGTTTTCCGGGTTGCCGATGTTGATGATCTGGCTATCGCAGACACCGTTGTCGTTATCAATGATACGGGCCAGGGCTTCGATACCGTCGGCGATGTCAGTGAAGCAACGTTTTTGCTCGCCACCGTCGAACAGACGGATCGGGGTGCCTTCCACCAGGTTCAGGATCAACTGGGTAATCGCACGGGAGCTGCCGATACGCGCCGAATCCAGGCGGTCCAGGCGTGGCCCCATCCAGTTGAACGGACGGAACAGGGTGAATTTCAGGCCCTTGTCGCCGTAGGCCCAGATGACGCGGTCGAGCAGTTGCTTGGAGACCGAGTAGATCCAGCGTTGCTTGTTGACCGGGCCGACCACCAGGTTGGAGGTGTCTTCGTCGAAGTACTGGTCCTGGCACATGCCATAGACTTCGGAGGTCGATGGGAAGATCACGCGCTTGTTGTACTTGACGCAGTAGCGCACCAGCTTGAGGTTTTCTTCGAAGTCCAGCTCGAACACGCGCAGCGGGTTGCGGGTGTATTCGATCGGAGTGGCGATGGCCACGAGCGGCAGGACGACGTCGCACTTCTTGATGTGGTACTCGATCCACTCGGTGTGGATGCTGATATCGCCTTCCACGTAATGGAAGTTCGGGTGGCTGCGCAGGCGCTCGATGGCGTCGGAGCCGATATCCAGGCCGTAGACCTCGTAGCGGTCGTCACGCAGCAGGCGCTCGGACAGGTGGTTACCGATAAAGCCGTTCACGCCCAGGATCAGTACACGGGTACGACGTGGCTTGCGGCCGGATTCGGCGCCGCGCAGGACGGAGCCGTCGACCAGGCCCAATTCGTTGGCCAGGGACGGGCCGGCCAGGTACAGGCCGTTGTCATTGCGCTGGCCGAACGTGACCACCAGGGAGTCTTCGCCGCAGGCGATGCGCAGCGGGTTGACGCTGATCACGCGGCCGGGCGCCAGGCCTTCGTTGCCCTTGACGACTTCGGCTTGCCACACGATCAGCTTGTGCTCGCCCACGGCGCAGAAGGCGCCTGGGTAAGGCTGGGTCACGGCACGCACCAGGTTGAACAGTTCTTCAGCCGGCTTTTTCCACTCCAGCTTGCCATCAGCGGCGGTACGGCGGCCAAAATAGGTAGCCTGGCTTTCGTCCTGGGCGGTTTCAGTCAGCTTGCCCGCGGCCAGTTGTGGCAGGGCATCGCGCAGCAGGTTGGTGGCGGCGTCACGCAGTTTGGCGTGCAGGGTCAGGCCGGTGTCGGTGCGCTCGATCGTGACTTTCTGCTGGGCGAGGATAGCGCCAGCGTCGGCACGCTTGACCATGCGGTGCAGGGTCACGCCGGTTTCGGTTTCGCCCTTGACCAGTACCCAGTTGGCCGGTGCGCGGCCACGGTATTTCGGCAACAGCGAACCGTGCAGGTTGAACGCGCCTTTGCTGGCGGTGGCCAACAGGGCTTCGCTGAGCAGGTTGCGGTAGTAGAACGAGAAGATGAAGTCCGGGTTGAGCTTGGCGATGCGCTCGATCCACAGCGGGTGGTTGGCGTCTTCCGGTGCATGCACCGGGATGCCGTTGCGGGCGCACAGTTGCGCGACGGAACCGTAGAAATTGTTTTCCTTGGGGTCATCGGCATGGGTGAACACGGCAGCAATGTCGTAGCCAGCCGTCAGCAAGGCTTCAATGCCAGCACAGCCAATATCGTGATAAGCGAATACAACGGCTTTTGAATTCATGACGAAACCTGATCGGAAGGATAAGTAGTGGTGGTATGGGAGGACGCCAGGCCGTCGACGACGACCACGGGTGCCGGTGCTGCCGGTTGGTTGCGCAGCACTTTTTCAATAAAGAACCGAGGGCGGGCGCGCACATCGCTGTACATGCGACCCAGGTATTCACCCAAGAGGCCCATGCCGATGAACTGGCCGCCGGTGAACACGAAGAGCACCGCAAACAGCACGAAGGTGCCATCGCCGGCCCATTGGGCACCGAAGGCCAGGCGCAGGATGATCAGCGCAAATGCGAACAGCCCGCCCAGGCCCGCCAGGCAGAAGCCGACAATAGACAGCAGGCGCAGCGGGGTGGTGGTCATGCAGGTCAGCAGATCGAACATCAGGCTGATCAGGCGCATGGCACTGTATTTGGATTCGCCGTGCTCGCGCTCGGCGTGGTTTACGAGGATTTCCGTGGTGTGGCGGGCAAACCCGTTGGCCAGGATCGGGATAAAGGTGCTGCGCTCGCGGCAGGCAAGCATGGCGTCGACGATGGTGCGGCGGTACGCGCGCAGCATGCAGCCGTAGTCGGTCATGGCCACACCGGTGGAGCGTTGCACGGCCAGGTTGATCAGGCGCGAAGGCCAGCGGCGGAAGGCCGAGTCCTGGCGATTGTTGCGCACGGTGGCGACCACGTCGTAACCCAGGGCGGCTTGTTCCACCAGGCGCGGGATTTCTTCCGGCGGGTTCTGCAGGTCGGCGTCGAGGGTAATCACCACGTCGCCGCGGCACTGCTCGAAACCAGCCATGATCGCCGCATGCTGGCCGTAGTTGCGGTTAAGGATCACCGCCACCACGTTGCTACCGTCTTCTTCGGCGGCGTTTTCCAGCAACTGGGCGGATTTGTCACGGCTACCGTCATCCACCAGGATGATTTCGTATTCGTAGGCCAGTTGCTTGCAGGCTGCGGTGGTGCGACGCAGCAATTCAGGCAGGCTCTCTTGTTCGTTGTAGACCGGAATAACGATCGACACACAATGAATAGGGTAGGGTTTCAAAGATTCATGACCTCGGGGTTAGATCAGCTTGGTGCGTGAAAACAGCAGCAATCAGTGGGCGAAAATGCAGGCAACTGATCAAAAGGCAGTGGGGTGCGTGGTGTTCATTCAACGTCCTGAAGGCTGACCGTGTGTTCTTCCTAAGTGAACTGGAGTAAAGACCGTTTTGCGCAAAGGTAAAGGGTAATCAACTAGTTAGTCCGTAAAGCGCGGTTTGCTCTCAAGTCCGTGAACCCAAGATTAAGCGTAAAAATGTTGTACGAATATGAAAGCCTGATGAAAAACTCGTTTATTTGACAGGTAGACAGCTAGGGTTCAGCTAGGTACCTAACGTGTTGAGCCGTGCGGTAAATCCGCGAAATAGACGCGTGTTGGCCGCTGATGGGAGCCTGCAGGCAAACAACGGCTTCGACCGCCGAATTTATTCAACAATCTTCTCTGCATTGCCGCTCAAGTGCCGGTAAAGTAAGCCATCTCTTGCCAGGGTACTCGGATGAATAGCGTGCAGCTTTTGCGTGGCCAGTTGCGGCCCGCGTTGATGGGCTTGTTGATGACGATGGCGTGTATCACGACCGTGCGGGCCGATGAGGGGGTGGCGCTGACCCCGGTCACCCAGGTGCCGGAGGGTGTTGAAGTCCGTGGTAAGCAGGTTGCCGCCTATACATGGGACGACCGGCAGGGCAAGAACCTGCTGGTGCTCGCCGAACAACTCAATGAACGCGAGGACGATGGCACCCAATCGGCATTTGTCTATGCAGCCCAATACCTGATCGATGGCGACCGCCCCAAACGCATGTGGATGCTCTACGACGATGTACAGCATTGTGAGTTCGACGCGGCGTTGCACTTCGACATGGCTGCCACCAAGGTCACCGACCTGGCCGGCGACGGCCTCACCCAGGCTACCGTGGGTTACTCGCGCACCTGCACCAGCGATGTCAGCCCTAACGAATTCAAGCTGATCATGCATGTGGGCAAGTCGCAGAAGTACCGTTTGCGCGGTGTCGACCGCTACGGCGCCAGTTGGTGGGACGAAGAGGCCGGCGCACTGCGCGGCATGCCGTTGCCCAAGGACTGCAGCGTAGCCGGGCAACAGGCGCTGGTCAGCCAGTATAAGGAGCAGGGTACCGAACTGCCGTTGCCGGGTTGCTATACCGACGAGAAGGATTTTGCCAAGGCGCCGGAGAACTACCTGACGTTCATGCGCCAGCACTGGTTTGCGCTGATGCAGAAGCAGGATGCCGAGTGGAGCCAGTCCCAGACCCTACCTCAGCCTCAGGAACCCACCGAGGATGACGAAACGGCCCCGTGATGTGGCAGGCGGGCGGGTCCTGCGTTAGACTCGCCCCTCGCCATTCACTAAATACCTCGATTTAACAATGACTTGATCGAGGTATTTAATCCAAAGGCTGATCTACCTTGACTGAGTCTATCCGCAATCCACTGACCCTCTATCTCACTCGCCTGGCCCCCTCCAGCCAATTGACCATGCGCTATGTGCTGCAAGACGCAGCCGACCGCCTGGGGTTCGAGGACATCAACCTCGAAGACATTGACTGGCACCTGCTGCAACCTGAACACGTGATCGCGCTCGTCGCTGCCTTGCGCGAGGACGGCTATGCCCCCAATACCTCATCGTTGTATGTGAACGCGGTGCGCGGGGTGATGAACGAAGCCTGGCGCATCAGCCTGATCAGCCAGGAGCATCTGTTGAAGATGCGTTCGGTCAAGGCGACTCCTGGCAGCCGCCTGGGCCAGGGGCGCAACCTGCGACGCACGCTGATCCGCGAAATGATGGAAGTCTGCGCCGCCGACCCGCGCCCCCAGGGCCTGCGCGATGCCGCTGTGATCGGCATCCTTTACGGTTCAGGTATGCGCAAGTCGGAATCGGTCAACCTCGACCTGGGGCAGATCAATTTCCAGGAACGCAGCTTGCGGGTGATCGGCAAGGGCAACAAGGAGCTGGTCAAGTACGCGCCAGACTGGGCTTTCGCCAAGTTGCAGGCCTGGCTGGCGTTTCGCCGCGAACAGCTCAAGGAAGGTGAACAAGACGATACCTTTCTCTTCAACCGCATCCGTCGGGGCAGCCATATCACACGCGAGCGCATCACCAAGCACGCGATTTACTACATTGCCCGTCAGCGCGGTGAGCAGGTCGGCGTGAAGATCATGCCCCACGATTTCCGCCGCTCGTTTATCACGCGGGTGATCGAAGAGCACGACCTGTCGATCGCACAGAAACTGGCGCACCACACCAATATCCAGACCACCGCCAGTTATGACGTGCGTGACGACAACGAGCGGCGGCGGGCGGTGGACCGGTTTGATTTGTAAACGATCAGCGCACTGTTCAACCGTGTGGGAGGGAGCAAGCCTCTCCCACCGGGTAATGTGCAGGATCAGAGGATCGGTTTACCGCCGGTGACGGCGTAACGGGAGCCCGATATGTAGCTGGCTTCGTCCGAGGCCAGCAGCACATAGATCGGCGCCACCTCTACCGGTTGCCCAGGACGGCCCAGCGGTGTTTCGCTGCCAAAACTCTGCACATCTTCATCGGGCATGGTCGCCACGATCAACGGCGTCCAGATTGGGCCGGGTGCGACGCTGTTGACGCGAATACCCTTGCTGCCCAGCAACTGCGCCAGGCCACCGGTGAAGTTGGCTATCGCGCCTTTGGTGGCGGCATAGGCCAGCAACGTCGGCTTGGGCATGTCGGAATTGACTGAACTGGTGTTGATGATCGAACTGCCGGCCTTCATATGGGGCAGGGCAGCCTTGCAGATACGAAACATCGCGGTGATGTTGATATCGAAGGTCTTGACCCATTCTTCATCCTCGATTTCTTCGAGGGTTTCGTGGGTCATCTGGAAGGCAGCATTGTTCACCAGCACATCGATGCGACCGAACTGTTCGACAGTCTTGTCGACCAGCGCCTGGCAGTTGGCCTTTTGCGCGATGTCGCCGGGCAACAACAGGCACTGGCGACCGGCTTCCTCGACCCAGCGTGCGGTTTCACGGGCATCTTCATGTTCGTCCAGGTAGGCGATCGCCACATCGGCGCCTTCGCGGGCAAATGCGATGGCCACAGCGCGGCCAATACCGCTGTCGGCACCGGTAATCAGGGCGATTTTATTCGCCAGCCGGCCTGAGCCCTTGTAGCTCTGCTCGCCGCAGTCGGGGTACGGGTCCATTTTTTTCTGGGAGCCGGGTACCGATTGGGCTTGAGGGGCGAAAGGCGGGCGAGGGTAGTCGGTCATTTCAAACTCCGTAGCTGTTTAAGGGTGCTATGGAATTAGGTGTTTGCCCGCCCGCGATAGTTGTAATGGATGCCTTCCAGGCCCGACGAATGGTTACGGCGAAGGCAGGCCACTGGAGCGCAAGTGTGCCGGCAGACGGCGCAAGGTCCATAAAGTGGTGAGCATTGCGGCCACGGCACACAGCGCGATACCGAGTAGCATGGGGGCCGGGGTGTGGTCTGCAAACAACCCGACCAGGGTCATGGACGCGGCCGCGGTGATCATCTGAATGGCACCGAGCAGGGCTGACGCAGAACCGGCCACCGCGCCATGATCCTCCAGGGACAGCACCCCGGCGGCCGGCAACAGCAAGCCGAGAAAGCCAAAACCGATAAACAGCAGCGTCATCATCAAGGCCAAGTGGCTGCCCCACAGCGTGGTGGCGGCCAACACGAGCATGACCGCCGCTACCGCCACCACCGACCAGCGAATCAACGGCGCCAGGCCAAAGCATGCGCTCAGGCGTGCGGTGAGTTGGCTCATGGCAAAGAACGAGGCCGCGTTCAGCGCAAAGCACAGGCTGAATTGGGTCGGCGTCAGGCCGAAATACTCGATATATACGAACGGTGCGCTGCCGATAAACACGAAGAACGTCGCCAGGCCAAACCCGCACACCACCGACAACCCGGTGAACACCGGGTCGCGCAGCAGGGCGCCGTAGCTGCCGAACGCGCTGCCCAGGGTCTTGCCCAGCCGGCGTTCGGCGGGGTGGGTTTCGGGCAGTTGCACGATGGTCATCACCAGGCAGAGCAGTGCCACCACGGCAAGTACCACGAATACCTCGCGCCAACTCCAGAGCGAGATGACCAGGCTACCGGCCAGCGGGGCCAGGATCGGCGACACACTCATCACCAGCATCAGCAATGCCATCAGGCGCGCGGCCTCATGGCCGGTGTACAGGTCGCGCACAATCGCCCGGGGAATCACCATCCCGGCACACGCACCAAAGGCCTGAACCGCGCGAAAACCAATCAATACTTCAATGCTCGGCGCCAAGGCACAACCGATACTGCCCACGGCGAAGATCAACAGGCCGGCGTAGATCGGCAGCTTGCGCCCGAATACGTCGCTGATCGGGCCATAGAACAACTGGCACACACCAATGATCATGAAGAACACCGTGAGGCTCATCTGCACTGCCGAAGGCGAAGCGCTCAGGCTGGCACCCAAGGTCGGTAGCGCGGGCAGGTAGATATCGATGGCGAAGGGGCCGACGGCGGTGATCAGGCCCAACAGCACGGCGAGGTGGGCGATACGTTTGGGCATGGCAGTTCCGGGCGAAGCAAAGGCCGATCAGCTTAAAGAACCGCTTCCCTGCAAACAAGCCGCTGCACCGGCTTTGAGGTAAACCGCGCAGTTGCTCGAACTTAGGCTTCAATAACATAGAGCTTCAGCCGATAACGTGTTCAGTGATGTTCAAGCGGTAGGGCTACCAACCGGCGGTCCAGGCTATGGGGAAAACCAGCATGACGATCAAACTACGCTTGATGTTGTTGATTGCGACCGGGTTGATCACCGCCCTGATCATGAGCCTGGCCAGTTATCTGGGGAATAACCAGATGAGCGATGCCGTGCGGGACAACGAGGTCAGCATGACGGTGCTGCGCAACCATATGGAAGCCGACATGATGCACGACGCCCTGCGCGCCGACGTGTTGTCGGCCATGTTGGTGGGGTTGGGCAAAAGCACCAGCACCAAAGCCGAGGTCACTGCCTCGCTGAACGAGCATGCCGAACACTTCCGGCAGGTATTGGGAGATAACCTCAAGCTGCCGCTGGATGACACGCTCAAGGCCGCCCTGGAAAAAATCAAACCGAGTCTCGACACCTATATCAGCGCCAGCGAGCGTATCGTCGCGCTGGCCTTGGAGAATCCAGAGGCTGCTCGTGCCGATCTGGGCGCGTTCAACAGCATTTTCAGCCAGTTGGAAGAACAGATGGCGACCTTGAGTGGCCTGATCGAAAACAACACCCAACAAACCGGCAGCGAGACGCGCCAGACTATCAGCAACGCCAACTTCACCCTGGGCGCGGTATTGATTGCCAGTCTTTTGCTGCTCCTGGCGCAGGGGCGCTGGGTCACCCTGAGCATTATGGGGCCGTTACAGGCCGCCAGCCGTATTGCCGACAGCATTGCCCATGGCAACTTGAGCGAGCCGATTATCGAGCCCAAACGCAAGGACGAAGCCAGCGCGCTGATCCGTAGCCTCGCCACAATGCAGCGGGATTTGCGCGGCATGATCGAAGTGGTGCGCAGCAATGCCCAGGGCGTCAATGGCATGAGCGAGCAACTGAGCCATGGCTGCCATCAGGTGTCAGGCAGTAGCCAACAGCAGAGCGCCGCCGCCAGTACCATGGCCGCAGCGGCGAGTGAAATGACCGCCAGTATTGAGGAAATCACCCGCCATGCTGGACGAGCCCTGACCATGGCCAACCAGGCGCAAGCCTTGGCCACCGATGGTGGGCGGGTGATTCACCAGGTCGTCAGTGACATGGACGGCATTGCCCGTTCAGCGCAGCAGTCGGCCTTGGTGATCCGTACACTGGACAAGGAATCCGAAGCGATCTTCAGCATTATCCAGGTCATCAAGGGGATCGCCGACCAAACCAACCTATTGGCCCTGAACGCCGCGATTGAGGCCGCTCGCGCCGGTGAGCAGGGGCGTGGTTTTGCGGTGGTCGCCGATGAAGTGCGCAGCCTGGCCGGACGCACCAGTGCATCCACCCAGGAAATCGCCAGCATGGTCGGGCGTATCCAGCAAAGCACCCGGGAGGCGGTGACCAGCATGGAGGAGGGCGTCGCCCAAGTCGATAAAGGCATGGCGGTGACCGCTGACGTCGAGCGCGCCATCCGCGAGATTCTGCAGGCCACCCTCAATACCACGGAACTGGTGAACGATATTTCCCGCACCATCAGCGAGCAGAGCTTGGCCAGTAATGAAATTGCCCATCAAGTGGAGATGATCGCGGGCATGTCGGAAAACAATACTCGGGTGATAACACAAACGGCCTCGACGACGGATGAGTTGTCCTTGCTGGCAGGTGAGCTCTCACAGTCAGTCGATCGTTTTCGCCTTTGATGGTTTTTAATGTAACTTATTGATTTAACTCAACTAAATAGTCATTTAGTTGAGTTGGGTAACGTCAGGAAGCCGAAGGCTGGGCGAGGGCGGTTGTTCTTCGCTCGCTGATGCGCTCGACCGTTTCCATATGCTCCGTCCCCCAGGCGCACAGCCCGCCCAGCGCAGTGGCCAGGGATTGCCCGAAAGGCGTGAGGGAATACTCGACCTTGGGCGGTATCTCCTGAAAGTCCATACGCGCAATGATTTCGTCACGCTCCAGTTCTTTCAATTGCTGGATCAATACCTTATCGGTCACACCGCCAATGGCGCGTCTCAATTCGCCGTAACGGTGAACATCCTTCGCCAGATGATAAAGAACCAGAGGTTTCCACTTCCCGCCGATGACTGCAAGGGCCGCGTCGAGCCCGCAACTGAAAGCGTTATTGGCCATGCTCGTGCTCACTGATTGGGTACTTACCAAAAGGTGCATACTATTCAAATTAAAAGCGCGGATCTACAGTTGGGCCTCAACTTTTCTTGGGAAACCATCATGAACAGGCTCATCGGAAAAATTGCAGTCATTACCGGCGGGAACAGCGGCATCGGACTGGCCGCTGCCATACGTTTCGCTGATGAAGGTGCACAGGTCGTTGTCGTGGGACGCCGTCAGGCGGAACTGGACAAGGCGTTGCAGCTTATCGGCCATGACGCCGTTGCGATCCAGGGCGACATTTCCAGGCTGGACGACCTTGAGCGTATTTACACGCAAATCAAGGCGGACAAGGGGCGGATCGACATCCTGTTCGCCAATGCAGGGCTTGGGGATTTCCAGCCCATTGGATCGATCACTGAAGAGTCTTTTGACCGCACGTTTGGTATCAACGTCAAAGGTACATTGTTCACCGTGCAAAAGGCCTTGCCGCTGATGAGCGCGGGCGGCTCGGTGATCCTGACCGGCTCGACGACGGCAAGCATGGGTACGCCGGCATTCAGCGTGTATAGCGCCACCAAGGCGGCGCTGCGTAATTTCGCCAGGAGCTGGGCGCTGGATTTGAAAGGCACGGGCATACGCATCAACGTGCTTTCGCCAGGACCGATCTCGACACCTGGCCTGGATTCGGCATTGGCCACAACGGGCCAGGCTGATGCGATCGTCGACGGTATGATCACGCAGTTGCCACTGGGCCGCATCGGCAAGCCGGAAGAAGTTGCCGCCGCGGCATTGTTCCTGGCTTCGGAAGAAAGCAGCTTTATGACCGGGAGCGAAATGTTCGTGGATGGCGGTTTCGCTCAGGTTTGAGGCGACGCAGGTTTGGCCAATGGCCAAGAGGGGTTTTGCCTGCTGAAATCCGGTGGGCATTGTCCCTCAAGACGTAGCATCGTATTACGCATAATGACGCTGACGTTATGGTACTTGCGGCCTGATAAGGCCGAATCCAATACCGGGAAAATTGCGAAGCTCCCGGCGCTGGATTTAGCTATAACGTCCATGGCTGCAGCGCAATCGAAGGTTCATATGACGTATATCCAGGCTAAAGCGCTCGATAGCCAAGAGCGAGTTATCTTATTGACGTTGTTTTAAGTACTCGATAAACGGCTCGATATCAGAGCTGCACAGCAGATGCGCGACACTACGTACCTCGCTCTCAGGCCAATACCACCAGGCGGATTGTTCCAAAACCTGGCGAACAGGCTCATCAAAACGCCAACGGATAAACTTGGCCGGGTTTCCGCCTACTATTGAATAGGGCGCCACATCTTTGGTCACCAACGAGCCGGCCGCCACAACGGCGCCGTCGCCAATGGTGATACCCGAAAGGATCTTTGCATGTGAACTGATCCAGCAATCATTGCCGATCACCACGTCGCCATTGCTGCCGCCAAAGTCAGTAATATAGGCAACTTCTTCGACCTTGGCGGGAAACGGATAACAGCTTAGCCAGTCGATGCGGTGATGACCGCCCAGGTACACTTCGACGTTGCCGGCAATCGAAGTATAAGCGCCTACGCGCAATGTCGTTCCTTCATTCCAGTCATGTACCTTGAGATCGCCATAGGTGCCAATACCAAAGCTGAATTGCGGATAACGGTTGCGCAGTTTGTGTGTTGCACGCTCAAGCTTCGGCAGTGCACGCAGCGCTTTGCGTTCCTGACGCTCACGCCAGATGCGCAGTAGCTTCATGGGAAGAACCTTATTCAGACGTTGGAATGGGACGTTATCCTGAAGAATGAAAAGCTGGGTTGCAAGCTAGCAAGTGAAATGGATGGTTTGTTTTTTCGGCCTAGTGCGCACCTCAAGCCAGAATCCATTGTTCCTGGCTTCGGAAGAAAGCAGCTTTATGACCGGGAGCGAAATGTTCGTGGATGGCGGTTTCGCTCAGGTTTGAGACGACGCAGTTTTGGCCGATGGCCAAGAGGGGTTTTGCCTGCTGAAATCCGGTGGGCATTGTCCCTCAAGACGTAACATCGTATTACGCATAATGTATATTATGTTAAATTGTGTGTCGTGCCAGGTTACTGGGCAATCTCCCGCCAACCCCAGGCTAATCGGATGTCGGCGTTGAGAGTTAATAGTACGCTGAAGTGAATCTTTGTACGAAAAGGTCTCTCCCTAGCGTTTACGCCCTAAATACGCGATGCCTAGCGATCACTTCAGCTGTCCGCTGCTCCCGCATTTTAAGTTCCAAAACGCTCATTAGACCCCCTCATTGCTTTTGATAAAGCTCATGATCATCTTCAAACGGCCCGCTGCAGATCTCGGCAGCTAAAATTATAGCCTCACCAGCTTGGGGTCGCATCAATCTACGCGCTGAACAATCTTTATTTCCCGGTCTCATACCAAACCTAACCTTTACTTCACCTACGAACTCTTATTACTAATGATTACTTCAATTGATCGTTTCGTAGCGTCAGGCTGGCTTCCCCGTTTTTGAGGTAAGGCGCCTCAGGCCCTCTAATAGCGCAGTGAAATCTACTATCTGAATTTGACTCACAGTTCTCTTGTATCCCTCAATGACTTATAGGAGGAAATCCAGTGAAAGAGATCCGAGCCGGCGTATTGAATGTGGCATACCTCGACATCGGCCCCAGCGATGGCCCTATACCCGCCCACGTCCCTGCCGAGTTCATTAGACTATGGTCACGTATCAAGACGCTGGCTCACGACCGAGGCAATGGCCGATACTAGCGACCACTTTTCAGACAGCTCAAAAGGACTTGATGAACTATGTCATTGGATGTGGCCTACAGCATTGAGGCTGACGATTTTGTTGACCCTGATCGCGCCTACGATCTCTACTGGTCTGGGGTGATTACTAACAAGCGCGCATTCGTATGTCCGGCTGCTGACTGCTCCGCCCAAGTTACCTGCGCGAATCTGGACAAAGACGTCCAGAACATGAGGGTCGTTCCGCACTTCAAGGTCTACGGGGCTCATAGTGAAGCGTGTGGCATTGCCAACGGCGCCCCTGTCGAATTGGAACTCGAGCCCGCGGAACTGGATGGGCAGGAACGCAGAACAGTTGATCAATCCATTGTCGACATCTTCAAGCTCGAGCGACCTGCCTCCTACTATGACGAGCATTCGGTCGAGCCTGGGGCGGACGTCCATATAGCGAAAAAGCGTGCGAGAAGCACCCGCCCCTACACCCCTAGGCTCGGGGAATCAGGCATAGTCGGGCCCATTTACTCGGTTCGATCTGTAGTCAGCAGATACATCCGATACCGTTCCGATGAGACCCTCGAGTTCCGGCGTTTGAACATCGCCGGGCAGGACGTGCCCTACGCCAGCATCTTCAAATGCATCTGGGAGCAGGATCTGGACGACCTGCCTGACCACCCCATCATTTACTACGGCTGGGCGTATGTTGACCGCACGAAAGCCAATAATGGCTACCGAATCAAATTCAAAAAGAATTTCAAGCGAGGAGACGACAGCCTGATCACCTCATGCTTCGTCTCCGACGCGTTCATAGAAAACTACAAGCTCAAAAACCTGATGGCAGTGCGGCTTTCCAAGATTGCCGAGAAGGACAAGCCAACAGCGTTCGTGTTTCTCTACGGCCAACCCGCAATAAGGACGTCGAATGAACGTGACTACGCAAACTTCGATCTGAAGAATCTCGACATGATCGATGTGAACTACGACTGCCCCCTACCACCTAGATACGATAAGTAGACAGTCTCACACTGCGGCAAAGGACGGCTCTGCAACGTGCTGCAAAGCCTGGCGACCCCCGGCTCGTGAGATCTCAAGGCGATGGAGTCCATACGGGTAGCGTGGATGTACCAACCTTATCGATAACGATGGCCAGACTTTGTCGAGCTCGCGTCGCCGCGACATAGAACGCCGCAGCAGCCGTAGCCTCCAAAGCTGTGCCCTTCTTGATGAAGCTTTCGATATTGGCAGTGGGTGCGAGCAATACTCGATCAAACGTCGCACCCTTCACCCCTTTGAAGTTCTGAAAGTCCAAATTGAGGTGCTTCGCAGAGCTGACCGAATGCCTGAGGCACTGCGGTCTAAATTGGCCGACGTACTCATCGACATGCTGAGTATGGAGAAGGAACACGCCATCGTGCCCCGTCTCATCGAGGTTCTCCGAGGTGGTGCCCGGGAAGCCCCACGTGGCGTCGAAGATGGTATCGGAAAACGTCGCAATCTCGGCTCTGCATCTGTAGGTGATGGTCGCGTAGGCAATGGTGAGTAACCCCTTAGCCTCTTTCTCTCTAAACCATTCAAGCGACGCGGCATATCCAAATTTCTTGTTCTTCTGGCCTCGGGGATTTGTAGACAAAACCGCCTGCCTGACATCGCCCACCATCCGCACATCGATTTTAGAGCCGAGCAGTACCTCCAGAATTTCCCAGTCGAAGCTCGCAAGATCCTGGACTTCGTCGATCAAAATCTCGTCGTAAATACACTCAAGCCTACGCAAAAGCGCAGGGGTCGCCTCCATGAGTTCAAAGGCAAGCTTGCCGAGTTCGCATGCGTACACCCGATTTCCGGAGTCCATAAACCTGCTTCGGCCCAGAGCGCGCTCGAATGGTCTGCCCTCGAAATCAAAGCCCTTGACCCTCTCCTTAGGGAATTTGAACCGTAGAAAGGGCTGGGCAAAATGACGAAGCAGAAAGGTGTACCAACCCATGACCTCCAATGTGCTGCTATCGCCCGCCTGGCTTGCTAAGCGCGAGCGGATTTCCTGCTGGTTCGTTTGTGTGAAAGTAAGCACCGCGATTTTACGATCAGTCGCTCTTCTGCAGTAATCGACAAGACCCTGCGTCTTTCGTCCTCCAGCTACTGCGAGCGTCAAATGGTTAGGCATTCTGGATGAACTCCGCCGCTTCCTTCATGTAATTCGGGGCAGTTAGGGCTTTCGGGGACTCAGCGATGAGCAAAGCTCCCTCAGTCTTTTCTCGTGCCATCCAGGTCACAAGGTCGGCTTTTGGCGTGATCCCAAGTACATCCCGTAGATGAGCTTCACCGTTCGCTGTGATCAGTTGCGGTTCGAGGGTGCGGCCATCACTCACTTCGCCTATGAAGAGTTCTCGCTTATTGCCGTCCAGCCACTTCTCGACCGGAACTCGAAGATCCGCCGGCTTAATGCCGTCGTTATCCCGCATTACAGCGACCGGCTTATCAACGGCAGCACAAAGCTCCAGACAGCGGGCCAGCGCAAGTCCCCGCATACTGATGACATCGACCCCGGCAGCCATGGGTGTTAACCGGTGAACGTCGTTGAACACCCTTTCGAAAATGATTTCGTCAGACGGCCCTTCCACCAAGACAACCTTTTTAGCCAAAACTAGACGGAGCGTGTCGTAACCTGGCAGGCGCTGGAAGTACCGTACGGTGCCGGGATCAAGAGCAGTGATCTTCGAGGCATGATTCCGATTCAGCAGGTGCAGGGAATTGAGACCGAGCCGATTCAGCACGTAGGTGCTGTGCGTGGAAACAAACAACTGTTGGTCGTCAGATGCAAGCTTTTCTACACGGTCAAGAAGCGTCGACAGGCTGGTATGAGAGAGATGATTCTCTGGTTCTTCGATCATGACGATCTTCACTTTCGCTGAGTGACGCTTCATCGCGAGCGATATCTTGATCGCAGCTTGTTGACCCTGTCCTGCCATCGAGAAGGGAACGTTGTCTACATGAGGCGTAATGACGCTTTCCCAGGACGTGCGTGACGTCTGATCCATAGCCAATGCCATGGGCTCCGCCAACAAAGATGCACCCAATGTCGAGAACCTTGTATTCACTGTCGCCAGAGCACCCTCAGTCATCGACGCTTTCACCGTACGAAAGCCCAACGATATCTCAGCTTTCTCGGTGGTCTCCAAGTGATCGCTCAGAATTTGACGCAGGTGGTAGTCCACACCTGCTGAAGACTTGACTGTCTTGGAATCGATGGTTGCCACCGACAGTACCCGTGGGCGCTTCGTTAGCTCACGGTCAGCGAACGATCGCCATTCGCACGTGTAGTACTCAACGGGCAGCAGGGCATTAGGTGCCTTTAGCCAGTCATCCAGCATGTCCTGATACTCTTCGTTGGGGTAGATCCTCAAGAAGACGCCCGGGCATGCATGAGTTGGGACGGCTGTGTTCACGGCACCGCAGAGCACCTGCAATTCATCGTCATCGCGAAGGTATAGTTCGATCAGAATTTCGGGCAGTGCGGGTTTCTTGCCGGCGGTTCGTTGCGCTACAAACTCCTGAACGAGCTCAGTGTTGAACCAGTGCGGGTTCAATTCTTCAAGAGCGCTGCGGCCGCCGATCCGGCCGTTCAGGGCCAGCGAGACCGCTTCCATCAAGGTAGATTTACCCGCATCGTTCCCCCCCACCAAAATGTTCATTTTAGGGTTGGGGAGAAGGTTGAAGTCCTTGTAGATTCGGTACCCACGGATGTGAATTCTGGTGATCATGATCGTCATTCCCTTGGCGAAAAATACGGGCTTAGTGCCGCGTTCAGTCGAGGCCACTGTGACGCTGAGGTGGCTCGTTGTACCTGTCGATCTTACGTCACTCTCTCTTACCATCCTGAGTGACCGATGCCTAGTCCGTCACGGTGATTTCAGGATCAGTGACGTTAGCGATTATCGAATCCCGAAATGACGTGCGCCCTCTGACCAAGGCTCGTGGCGAACTGGATCAGACTTATAGGTGAAGCTCACACCTTGGATTTTGTGGATTGTAATACCGCCTCTAGCGAGCCGCAGACTGGCCTCGGGCGCTTGTGTATGACCCATAAAGCCATGTGCTGACTCTCCGGTAGACGGACTGCCCTCCCAGATCTGTGGGTAGAAGACCCATTGATCTTCGTCCGACTCCCACAGGCTCACCTGGTCAAGTGCATCTTGATCCTCAGTTTTCTCGACCCCGCTGGCCTTGTGAAACAGAATGGCGTTCAGACCTGGCGATGCATCTTTGGGCACTTGAACAGATGGAAAGAGGATGCCGTCTAGATTAAGCGTTTCGTTGGTCGCCAGGTAATCGGCGATCGCCTGGGTTATCAAGTAACCCTGATCTGCGCTCTCAGGCATCACTGGGATGAGCATTTGTTGCTGCAATTCACGAAGAAATGCACAGCGTTCGGCTTGCTCTTGGCGCACTGGGTCAAAGTAGCTGAGATTAGCGTCTGGACAAATTCCACCTAGGTCACCGAGGTTCAACAGTCGCAACGGCCGAATGACCTCGAAGGTGGCGGTAACTACCCAACTGCCAACAGGCGGACGAACCTCCGCTATGGCCGTTTGGTTATCAGTTGCTCCATAGAAAACGGATATACCTGCAGCGTTCATGCGACCTGCCGATCCCTTACCTCTCGGTGTTGGGCCGAGATACTTCTCAGGATGCTTCAATGCAGCAGCCATACCCTCCTCGTCCTCGAATTTCCTTGCCCGCTGGAAGGCAGTGAGGGATTGGCCCGGGCCCGCAAGGGTGATCGCTGAACGGGGTTCGCTCGCAGTGTGAAGCTCCTCTATCCCAGAAAATATTTTCTCCAGTACCCGACCCACCACGGGATTTACCAACCTGGATTCGAACTGAAGACTTCGTTGCATCTGAGCCCAGTCTGAGGTCAGCTGCGAGGATGCATACGTCTGTTCAATGAAAAACGGGTCATCATCTTCGCACTCGCTCCACTGCCCCCTTAGCTCCCCTTCAAGATCGCTGAGCAAATTCATGTCATCAGCGCAGAGCACGATTTGTAGCACGTCAAAGATCGAATGCCCTACCTCAGGGTATCCATGATGAATAACTGCAGGAGGTTGCTCAGCATAGGTAAATGAGGCGTGGATTGCCTCTTCGAGCTTCTCAACCAGCTCTTCCAGCGTTACGACCGGCCGCTCCTCGTTGCAGTAGTCGCATTCGTCGACATTATTGTCGGAGAAGCTCGTCTGTAAATAACTGTCAGTGATGCAATCAACACATACCTGCTTGCTCATGGATTCTCCATTTTCCTGTGAACGATGGCCTCGCGAACCAATACGCCGGGAGCCGAAGACTTTATTTCGGGTTGCGGGATTGTCAGCGAGTTGAGCGCTACTGGGGACGCAATCGATTACTTCGCCGTTCCAGTAGCAATTGTACGCGCCGGAGCGGCCGCGATTGGTATTGCACTCAGAATACGTTTGAGCTCGATCCCCAGTGCCTCCCCTTCTGATTCAGCCCCAATTTGCCAGGCTCCGACCCCATAGTCCGTATGATAGGTCGGGCTGACAAGCGCCGTTACTTTGTCTCCCCTAGGTATCAGCAGCAATGAAACGTCAGGCTTGATGCCCTTCCACCGGAGACTATCGTGATATATGTGCGCTGACTCCATTGCATCCAGGACGCTGGCGCGGGCGCTGCGATACTTCGCGTCGAAAACCACGAAGCGCTTCGCCGAAGACGAGTCCAACGTCACGACGATGTCCGGATATCGCTCTCGCGATAAGCTTTGGAAACCGCGATGCGCAGGTTGATCAATCGCTGGGCATCGGACTTGGTAACACACCTCAACGGTCACATCAGCCGCCTTCCCCCGCCATACGATTTCTTTTAACCCCAACGATCGATATTCACGACTCCATACGAGTTCAGGAAACTGACGTTGCAGCTGTGAGACAACCGTCACAAAGCACCACCGCTCATAGATCTCCCATGTTGGGCTGATCCACAGAGTCTCATCAGGATCCTTCCCCAACCACCCTGAACGCAACGCGTACCAACCAAACCGATAAGCTCGTGCATATGCAGGGTGAGCAGAGATCGCATTCAATCCCGCAGCCGATAGACGTCTGGCAGTCACGATGCAGAAAGGTCTTGCGCGTTGAAGACGTTCTAGCTTGCGAGCAAGCGACTCGGTGAATGCGATTCGGCGTACGAGCCTTGGCGTTAACGCTGATCGGGTATCACTGACCACTTCAGTGGCAGCTGCGTGCTGAAGCCCCCTCACCACCTGCCGGCAACGTCTAAGTACATCAAAGAGAATAAGCCCAACGGTCTGATTCGCGGGATTGTCCTCTTCCTCGTAAGATCTGCTGACCTCAAAGCGAACAGTGTTCAAGACCGGACGCTGAGTGCTAGCAGGATGCAACAGTGCCTGCCCGGTCGGCCCTCTCAGTGCCTTGCGCACGGATGCGGAATCCAACCGCTTGACCGTGTGCGCACTCACCGACGTGCGATCGCTCTTCAAGGTTGTTAACGGCCGCTGAGATATCTGTTTGAGCGCGCGGTGTAGTCGATCCCCATAGCGTCTCAGCCTCGCATACTGCAGATGCGGGCTGGTTAGTGCTCCATCATGGCCTATTCCAAACTGAGCCTCTTCTGTCCCCAGAACGAGAGCCGGGTCGAAATCCAGAATCGCCTCAACCATGGCAGCGAATACCTGTCCTCCAAGCTTATTATCAGCTGCTGAGACGTCCAGCCGGTAACTGGCGGCAGTCCGCCCCTGACCATCCAGAAGCTCGGCCACGACCTCTCCCGCATAAAAGCCTGGCGACCATAACCACGCACACGCCCCGTTTTGGTCGACCGCCTCGACCAAAACGTCATCAATGTAGAAGGAAAAGCCTTGAAGCGCGGTAAAACGATAAGCCTTCTTCTCCATGAAACCTGGGCTCAACTGACCTGGGTGCACTTCAAATCGAGCATCCCCGTGCTCTACCTGCAAGATGATCGACATGGTCTACCGCCAGAATCTGGTCGAACCGGAGTGAGCCAGGTCGTCAGCCATTTCTTTGACCTTGCGCAGAGACATTTCCAGACCAGCCTGTTTGAGCGTGGTATGGAGCGATGTGAAGACCTCCTGCAGTCGAGGGCTGTCTTCACCGCGCAACTTGGGGAGTATTTTCGAATAAATGGCATGGTCGAGTGCACGTGAGAACTCTATGACACCACCGGCCTGTGTTTGCTGCAGATAGCCGATCACGTCGTTGATCGTGCGCCACCCAAAATGCAGTCGAACTGGACGAAGCACATCCATGAGTGAGGACATGAGATTTCTGACGAGCGCAATCTGTTCATCATCAAGAGAGCTCTTCTGCCAGCCAGGAAATGCTTTGACCTCAATATCCCAGAATTCGATCACAGAGGCTCGATCCAGCACCTTGTCGCTCAATCCATGAGTGGTCTCGTCCATGTTCACGGTGCCGATAATCACGAGGTTGCTCGGATACGGAATACCCGGAGGAACACCATCGATCTCGTCGACTTGACCGTGAAAAACGATCGTCTCGCCGGTCTCCATGACTGAAAGCAGAGGCGCCAAATATTGTTCCGGATGAGAGAGGTTCATTTCATCAAGAACCAGTGTGTAAGGCTTCGTCGGGTTGGCGCTTGCCTGAAGGAGGAAATCCAGAACGCCGGTACGAACATACGCGTCCGACTCCAACGGATTAACATAACCGAGCAGACTCGTGTAGTCGTGCCAGCCTGGCTGGACAGGCACAATCAGCAAGCCTTCACTTGGCTCAGGATCCTCCTGCCACAGACTCAGCGCATAGTTACGTGCAAGTTGCGTCTTTCCCGCACCGCTCAAGCCTGTGAGCACCGCGAAATGACGCCTCGGATGCCCCCACAATCCAGCATCAAGCTGTCCGATCAGCTCTTCTGGAAAGCGAAACTCTTGATCAAATCGAGCAATCAGGGCGCCTAGCTTCGGCCTCTCAATTACGATATCGAGCTTTACTGGGGGTACTTGAGCCAAGGACGGGCCGATACCTGGAATGCCCGCAAGGCCCTTAGGCTCCCAGTCAATTCGATTAACCCACTGCCTACCCCTTTCGGTGAGGCTGAGCACTTTCTCGTGAATCGTGGCCAGATCAAGGTACCTGAACCAACCAATAATTGCTGATGGGGCAAAGTCAGATGTCCATCCAGGGTTCGCCTTTCTGAGTGTAAGGATGGCATCACGGTTAGATAAAGGTGAGTCACGCAATGCCGCTAGCAAATAGTCAAACCCCAAGATGCGGGTGATCATCCAGTCAATGATCTCATCTGGATCACCCGACTCCAGAAATGCCTCGCCGCGAGGCGTTAATTGCAGGTTATTTGCGTTGGCACGTAACACGCCCCACTCGGCGATCAGAGCGTTCAGCTGAGTATTGCAAGTCGACGTTTTCGATTGAGGGCTGATCGATTGCAAGTGTTGGATGAAGTCTTCACGTGTACATCCATCTGTTGCAAAGTCGATCATGCTTTGAATGGTGGCTGTGCCTCCGCCAATCGCCAGCAGACCGCGCCTCCTTCTCTCAGGAGGCAAGGGCTTGAGTACTTCGTCACCTGTCTCCAGGTCGGATATTTCGGTGGCTTCGCCTTCTGGGTTCTGAACATAGTTGACAAACAGTAGCCAAGGCAGCGTCAAACGTGAGACGCCCTCCCTGGAATAGACGTCAGCCACCTCACCCAGCACGTCATCTAACCGGTTCAATACGAGGCGGTGCAGATGACGCCTCTGACCGCTCAGTGGAAGCCCCAAGGCATGAGCCAGCTCGCGCAGTTTTCGATGATGCGCTATCGACGTGAAAGCGCCAGGACAAAGCAATGCGAAAACACGGTACATCTTGAGTCGAGGGTTTCTTTTGGTCAGCCCAGCAACCGCGGATGCAATTTGAGCCCAGGCGTCAGCGATGAGCATCTCATTCTCAGAAGAATCGTTTGTCTGCGCGTACTTTTGCTTCAGATGCCAGAGGCTCTCTGCGATTGCCGGATTATCGGCCACCGCAGAAATGTTGATGCGCCCCATGCCTGTTGCCGAAACAGCCTCGGTGTCCCAGAGCGCCAGCTGGAAGTCCTTGCTTAGGAACTCCTCATGAGACACATCCCTGACACGCACCAACCATTTCTGGAGTTCGGCGATCCAGCTTTGATTACCCGCCAAGGACATTACCTGCTCCTGGAGGCTAATACACCCAGTCCTCAGCTGTTCGTCATCCTTAAGATCCAGCAAGTCCATTCTCCACCAACGATATTTATAGATGGCGAAATAATGTCATCACTGGGAGATGGAAGCCAGCTCCGGGAAAAGCGTGGCAGTGACCCGCTCTACCCCATCTCGTCCAGCTGAAAACTTCACGCGAATTACGTACATATTGGTTCAAAAATCGCTTAAATCAATCAGCGGAAAATCACGAATCTGGTGAAAATAATTGATGGAAAATCACGATTTATTTTGTTTCTTCAGCGGAAAAACCATAAATGATTCCACTCATTTATCGAAGGGCTCGGTTTGGCTTAGGAAATACGGGGCTTTGGGGCTTTCCACTTAAATCGCGATTGGTGCAGGACACGATGCTTTTGGCCTCAAGAAATGCTTCCAGCCCAAAGACTCCAAACTCCCGACCGACACCGGACTGCTTTACCCCGCCGAACGGCGCCAGCAGCTCTGGCGAAATTCTGTTGATCAACACCGAGCCGGCCTGCAGTTGAGTTGCCAGGCGTTGGGCACGTTCCAGTTGCCGGGAAAACACATAAGCTTGCAAACCGTAGATACTGGCATTGGCAATAGCGATCGCTTGTTCTTGCGAGTCATACGCAATGATCGATAGCACCGGGCCGAAAATCTCCTCTTGCGCGATGTCCATGTCACTGCTGACGTCGGCAAAGACCGTAGGCCTGACGAAATAGCCCTTATCCAAGCCGGTTGGTCTGCCCTCCCCGCCGATAATCAACGTCGCGCCTTGCGCCTGCCCGCGGCGGATGAAAGCTTGTACGCGGTCGAATTGGGCGCGATTGACCAGCGGCCCGAGCGCAGTGGCCGGATCCTGCGGATTGCCGACGACCATCGCTCCAACCAGGCTTTTGACGCGGTTGATAATGTCCTCGGCGTGCGTGCGTGGCACCAGCAGACGTGTGCCGGCGACACATGCCTGACCGTTGTTCATGAACGCAGCATTCAGAGCCAGGGGAATGGCGATGTCGAGATCGGCGTCATCCAGGATGATAGAGGCCGACTTCCCCGTGAGCGACAGACTCACTCGCTTCATGGTCTCGATTCCGGCGCGTGCAATGAGCTTTCCGGTGGCGGTGGACCCGGTGAATGAAACTTTCGCGATGAGTGGGCTGGCGCTGATTTCGTCACCCACATCACTGCCGCGTCCCAACAGAATGTTGAAAACCCCTTTGGGCAACTCTGCGCGATGCAACGCTTGGGCGAGCACGGTGGTCTGCAAGGGGCTCAACTCGCTCGGTTTGATGACCGAGGCACAGCCAGCCGCAATGGCCGATGCCAGTTTGCTGCATATCGTCCCGGCGGTGCTGTTCCAGGGGGCAAACAGCGCCGCGACTCCGACCGGCTCCATCACCACGGTAGCGTCACCGACCGAACGACTCAGGTCGAAGTGTTTCAACACCTGCGCCGCATTGGTAAATGACTGCGAGGCGTAGCGACTGACCCATTGCGCACGGGCAAACGGCGCACCGTACTCCTCGATGGCGGTATCGCGAATTTCATTCGTGCTCGCCAGCACGGCAGCCTGCAACTGCTCGAGCATGTCGATACGCTCGGCCTTGGAGGTGCGGCCCATCGCGACTTGAGCACGCGAAGCCGCCGCGATAGCGTGCTTGGCATCTTCACGATCAGCCAGGGTGAGCGTACCGATGACCTCCTCGGTAGCCGGATTGATGCATTGCACCGTTTCATTGCCCTGAACGGGAACGAATGCTCCATCAATGTAACTGTGATTGATCTTCCACATCGTGGCGTACCTGATTGATTGCGGTTGCCCGCGATAAGCACAACGCCCGGTATGCCCAGGCGTTGGCCTCGTCGTCGCCCCACCCTCTCCTGCTTTTCAGCCGGGCATCGGCTCACGTGCGCCCCTCCGGATGACGGGCGCGGAAATCTGCAGCCTCCCGAATGGGCCCTCTTTGGAAAGGTTACTTACGAAACACGGAGGGTGATGATCAGAGCGATGTCTCCCCACTGCCGCTTCGCCCTTGGCGTGTTACTTCGCCGTGGCGGCTTTTTCGATTAGGCGGGCAACCGGTTCCGGGTTCGATACCATTACGACATGTGAAGCGCCCTTGACCACTTCCACGGCTTTGGCAGCGGCGCGCTTGGCCATGAACGCCATGGCTTGTGGTGGAATGTTCTTGTCCTTGTCGCCGTAGATGTACCAGGACGGAATATGCTTCCAGGCAGGGCTGCCGGACGCTTCGTTGAGCGCCGCTTCCGTTACCGGACGTTGGGTGGCGGCCATCAATGCCGCCTCTTTCGCGGGGACGTCCGCGGCGAACTGGTTGTGAAATTTGTCCTGCTGGATGTACAAGTCCTTGCCCCCATCGGCCAGTGGTACAGGCGCAGCCAGCGTTGGGCCCAGCGTGCTGCCTGGGAATTTGCCGGCCAGCCCGGCGACGGTTTCCCCGGCCTCAGGTGCAAACGCACTGACGTAAACCAGGGCTTTGACGTTGACATGATCGTTGGCCGCATCACTGATAACGTTGCCGCCATAGGAGTGGCCGACCAACACCACCGGCGAATGAATGCTCGTCAGCAATGCCGAGATTGCCGAACCATCGCTCTTTACACCGCGCAATGGGTTGGCAGCGGCAACCACCGGGTAACCGTCCTTCTCGAGAATCTTCACGACGCCATTCCAACTCGACGCATCGGCAAAGGCGCCATGTACGAGCACAATCGTGGGTTTTTCAGTTTGCGACCAGGCGTGTGTCGCCATGCTCAGGCTGACGGCGACGGCCAGTGCGGTTAATACTTTTTTCATTGCTAACTCCGGGTTTGACGGGAATCAGGGGGCGAAGCGAGTGAAGACAAAGTCGTGATTCCGCACTCGCGCCTGGTGACAGGCGAAGCAGGTTTCGTGTTGGGCTTCATCGGCCGGTTTACCGTTGATAAACCGCCCGAATCCCCAACCACCGGTTGCTGCATATTTTTTCGAGTCCTTGACCATCACCTGCACGGTCGTGGCCGGCCCCGGGATGGACGCCGGCTCGAATTCCGGGGACTGCACATGTTTCCAGGCCAGCTTTACCAGCACCGTGCCATCGGGGAATGGCAGCGTTGAGTCCTGATAAGCCTTGATGGCCGAGTCATTGCCCAGCACGGCTCGCAGTTCATTCAGGGGGGCTGCTTCCTGCGCCGGCGCAATCAGCGGCCATAGGCGGTAGTTTTCAGGCAATTTCACGCCATAGATCGGTGAGGCGTCGCCAGTACTGGCGTCGCCCGAGGCAACACCGGTAGCGGTCAACGCTGCGATTGCAATGGCAGCCGACATCGCGGCAAGAAATTTCAGCTTCATCATCGCCATCCTCTCAGCCGGTGTTCAAAGATGATCGGCATCGATCACCGCCTGGGCGAAGGCTTTCGGCGCTTCCTGCGGCAAGTTGTGACCAACACCGCCGGTGAGCAATCGGTACTCATACTTGCCAGTGAAGCGCTTGGCGTACGCTTCGGCAGGTGGGTGCGGTGCGCCGTTCGCATCACCTTCCAGGGTGATGGTGGGCACGCTGATGGATGGAAATACCGCGAGTTTCTTCTCCAGCGCGTCGTATCTGGCCTCGCCCTTGACCAACCCCAGGCGCCAGCGATAGTTGAAAATCGACACGGCCACGTGATCAGGGTTTTGCAAGGACGCCGCGCTACGCTCATAAGTGGCGTCGTCGAAATTCCACTGTGGCGACGCCAGCTTCCAGATGAGCTTGGCGAAGTCATGGGTGTTTTTCTCGTAGCCCAGGCGCCCGCGCTCGGTCGCAAAGTAGAACTGGTACCACCACTGCAGTTCGGCGGCTGGCGGCAATGGCGCCTTGCCCGCCTCTTGGCTGCCTATCAGGTAACCGCTCACAGCGACCAGGGCTTTCACTCTTTCCGGCCACAGTGCGGCAACGATATCTGCAGTGCGGGCGCCCCAGTCAAACCCACCCAGCACCGCCGTCTTGATCTTCAGCGCGTCCATGAAGTCGATCAGGTCAGTCGCCAGCGCGGCAGGTTGACCATTGCGAACTGTCTTGGCCGAGAGAAAATGCGTATCGCCATAACCCCGCGCAGAAGGGATCAACACTCGATATCCCTTGTCCGCCAAAGCAGGAGCGACATCAGCGTATGCGTTGATATCGTAGGGCCAGCCGTGCAACAAAATGACCACAGGGCCATCGGCTGGGCCGAGTTCCGCGTAAGAAATGTCCAGCAGCCCCGCTTTCACATGCTTAAGAGCACCGAGAGAGGTGTGGGCTCCCGGCGTGATAGCCCCAATGGTGGACGCGGGTACATCAGCCGCGCTGGATTGGGAAAAACCGACAACCACCGCTGCGAATTGCAGCGCCGCTGCTGCCAACAGCGATGGGGCAAGACCCCGCAGGCGGCTGGATTTATTTTGGTTGTTCAGCAAGGTCATCTCCATGGTGCTTCTCCGTAGCGAGCCGCCGAATAGCGGCCCGGTTGTGTTGACTGGATTGTGTGTGAGCTACTGGGCTGTCTTCGTTGCGCTCAGCTTGGCGCGCAGCGGCCGGAAGGCCTCCCGCAACTCTTCGCTGAACAATTGAGGTTGCTCCCAGGAAGCGAAGTGGCCGCCCTTGTTAACCTGGCTGTAGTAGGAAAGTGATGGGTAAGCGCGTTGCGCCCAGCTTTTTGGCGCCTGATAGATCTCGTGCGGGAAGACCGTGATCGCCACCGGCACCTTGATGCTTGCGGTGTTCTGCGCGGCAGCGCTGAAATTGTTGTTGTTGTTTTCCCAGTAGAAACGCGATGACGATGCGCCTGCGTTCGTCAGCCAGTACAGGCTGATATCGTCCAGCATCTCGTCACGGGTCAATACCCGTTCAGGCTGACCATCACTGTCCGTCCACGCGGCGATTTTTTCGTACATCCACGCCGCAGTACCGGTAGGCGAATCGGCCAGCAGGTAACCGATAGTCTGCGGGCGCGTAACCATCATCGCGCCGTATGCTGCATTGCGGCCGAAGAAGGTGCTCAAGGAATCAAACGCCTTGCGTTCAGGCTCAGTGAGCCCGACAGGGGCAGGGTCACCACTATTGATCGGCTTGACCAATTCGGGCGGGATGGTGGCCGGCATGTTCAAGTGAATGCCCAACAGACCCGGCGGATTCAGGCGGCCTAATGCATCCGATATCACCGAACCGTGATCTCCGCCCTGGGAAACATAGTGGGTATAACCCAGACGCTTGATGAGCACATCCCAAGCCTTCGCGACTCGATCCGGCCCCCAGCCCAATTCAGTTGGCTTACCGGAAAAACCGTGTCCCGGAATCGATGGAATGATCACGTCGAACGAATCTTCAACCTTACCGCCGTAAGCAACGGGATCCGTCAGCGGGCCGATAGTCTTCAGGAACTCAAACTGTGAGCCTGGCCATCCGTGTGTCAGAAGCAGCGGCATCGCGTTGGGGTTTCGTGAGCGAACATGGATGAATTGAATATCGACGCCGTCGATAGTCGTGATGAATTCAGGCAGCGCATTGAGCTTTGCTTCGGCCTTGCGCCAGTCATAGCCGCTGCCCCAATACTTCACCAGCGCCTGGACCTGGGCCAACTGCACGCCTTGGGAAACGTCATTGACGGTCTCTTTGTCCGGCCAGCGGGTCGCCGCAATGCGCTTTTTCAGATCGGTCAATTGAGCTTCATCGACGTGAATTCGATAAGGTCGAATTGATTCGGGATTGGTCGAGGCCGAGTTGGCAACTGACGCATCGGCGGCCGGGCCAGCAGCCCAGGCACCACCGCTGCCGGCTATCAGGGCCAACCCCCAAACGCCCATTCTCACGGAAGAAGCCAGACAATGGCGCCAGGTGAAACCGAACGTAGCTGCAGGCATTTTGAATTTCCTATAAGTCATAGGTCGACAACGTCGCGAAACGCGCAGAGATAGCCGCGAGTTAAATGAGTCATCCATTGGAGAAGGTTTGCGCCTTCTCGATGGGTTCATTTAAAGCCCCGCAGGTATCCCGTATGTGTCATCAACCGACTTAAAAGAATCGCTGTGTATCTATCCAAAGCGCAGATACAAAACAATACAAACCGACCACTCGCTCATCAGAAAAGCCAATGCCCCGACTTGTCGGGGCATTGGCTTTTCTGGGATGTGGAAAACATAAGGGCTTTTCAGCCCATCAAGCCCGGCAAAGGGCATCGAGACCGCGTCGATTGCCAGGCGGCATGACTACCCAAGGAACGGGCAGATACCCCGCTCAACATTCGTAAAGCGCTAAGAGTCACTAAACGTTAGCCGAAGAAAATCCAGTGCGCGCGGTCGATGAACTCGACCTGGGCGTACTGGGTTTTGAGGGTATCGATCCTGCCACAACCGGTCGTCCGGTCTACAACCGATCCGCTGCGCCAGGCGCTCGACAGAGATAGCTCTGGAGTCTTTCCAGTCGCATATGACCGATCACAATCGACCTGCCGAACGCCCCTCAGTCGTAACAGTGACAGCACCGGACAAGGCAATTACAATTTGATTAACATCCAGCGATTGAGTGATTGAATACCCCATGGAAAGCAAGACTGCGCGCCTCACTGTGCTCATCGATCCCATCAAGAAAAAGGCGTTCGAGGAGCTCTGTGCAGCACAGGATTTGACGCCTTCGCAGGTGGTCCGTCAGCTGGTTCGTGACTACCTGGACACCCACGGTGCCAGCTATTCGACCAAAAGCAAGTACGCCACCAGCAACAAGTCATAACCGAACATGGGCAGTTAGCCTCTAGAGGGTCGATGTGTCCTCCACGAGACTGACAGCTTTCGCCAGCGCGGTGTTGAAGTCGGTGTGGTAATGCTCCGCGCCGATTTCTTGCAAGATGCCCACCCTATTGAGCTTGTTGAGTACCTTCGTATTCGCCTCGCAGAGTTTCACCACGATATGCCGCTTGTGCAGTTGCTGGATGACTTCTTCCAACACCTGTAAGCCCGTGATATCCATAAACGGTACGCGCTTCAAACGGATAATCAGCAGGCGCGGGTCGGTATGAGTCTGTGCAAGGACACGCTCGAACGTCTCGGCCGCCCCAAAGAACAGCGGCCCCTCAATCGTATAGATCAATACTCCCGGCGGCAGTTGAGCATGGCCATTAGCTTTCAGCTCTTCTTCAAGCTCGTACTCGACGACCTGTTGCACCTCCACGGATGAGGCCATGCGGCGTATGAAGTGCAGCATCGCCAGAATGACGCCGATATTCACGGCGATCACCAAATCACTGAACACGGTGAGGCCGAAGGTGATGAGCAGGATCGATACGTCCGCGCGCGGGGCTCGCTGGACCATGCGCTTGAAATGCTTTAGCTCGCTCATGTTGTACGCGACCACAAAAAGTATCGCGGCCAGTGCGCACAGCGGGATGTTTGAGGCCAGAGGTGCCAGAAACAGAATAATCAGCACCAAGGTGACTGCGTGCGTAATGCCGGCCAGCGGGCTTGTGCCGCCGTTACGGATATTGGTGGCCGTGCGGGCAATGGCCCCGGTAGCGGCGAAGCCGCCGAACAATGGCGTGACCAGATTGGCCACCCCCTGACCGATCAGCTCCTGATTGGAGTCGTGCTTGGTACCTGCCATGCCATCGGCCACCGTCGCGGACAACAGTGATTCGATTGCCCCGAGCATGGCGATAGTGAACGCCGGACCAATCAGATCGATGACCCGCGACAGCGTGATTTCAGGCAGGCTCAACGCTGGCAAACCTTGAGGTATGCCACCAAATGCACTGCCAATCGTGGCAACCCCCTCGAAGTGAAAGGTGGACTGGATCGCTGTCGCAACCGCCATGGCGATCAGTGGGCCCGGTACTTGTTTGAGACCGGGAATTCTGGGCGCAGTGATGACCAGTAAAAGGCTGAGTACCGCCAGCAGGGTCGTGGCCATATGAAGATTCGGCAGGGCCTGGAGCAGATGCCAGAGCTTTTCATGGAAGTGCTCTCCTCCGACCTTCGGTAATCCGAAAAAGTCTCTCCACTGCCCGACCCAGATGATCACGCCGATGCCCGCAGTGAATCCGACGATCACCGGGTCGGGGATAAACTTGATGATTGCACCGAGCCGGGCCATCCCCAGCAGTAACAACATGGCCCCCGCCATCATCGTGGCGATCTGCAGGCCGTCAACACCATGCTCGGCCGTGACGCCCGCAAGAATCACGATGAACGCACCTGTCGGCCCGGCAATCTGCAAGCGGCTTCCGCCAAAGAGCGAAACCAGCAGGCCACCGATGATGGCGGTGTAGATGCCTTGCTCAGGTTTGACGCCAGATGCAATGGCAAACGCCATGGCCAGCGGGAGTGCCACGATCCCGACGATCACGCCAGACATCACATTGCGAAGCCAGTGTCCTCGTCCCAACAACCCCGCCTTCCATGCCTCACCTATCGCAATCATGGCTAGCTCCTCAGTGGATGCATGTGCATAATATTAACATCCAGTGATAATTGAAATCCCCTGGCGCCACTGCTTCGTGCGGCTGGAGATGTCTAGGGTGGAAGCTCAGAGGGAGCTGAGCGAGCATGCACTGCCAATAGAGAATTTTTGAAAACGCGCGTAGCGTGGTGACAGACATGAATCGTCAAGCTGTGAAAACCAAACATGCCGAAGGCGTGACCTTCGACACGCATGTGATCGCAAACCCAACCAACCCCAAGGAGTGGATTGTGTTCTTCAAGAAGGACGCCGGGAGAAGTTATTTTTTGGTTGATGACAACGAGGAGGTCGAGTCTTTCGGGCATCTGGATGACTTGGTCGCAGAACTTCGCGACTTGGGCCTCAAGGCGGCTGAAATCCACTTTTAACCCTGGGGACTTCATGCAGCCAACACGCCGTCCCTGTTCCAAGCCCTTCAAAGCCCAAGTGTTTGCTGGACGACTATAGACGTGCTCGCGAAGCGATCTCCTTGATCGCTCCGCGAATTGACTTGCCCTCAGGTCTACGTCACTTCAGCCATACATCGACCCGCTGCTCAGTTCCCTCTATAAACACCAAAGCCTCAACCTGACCTGCTTCGATCAAGTCCTGGCGAACGCCTTTTATCCTTTCAAGCTGCGCAGCCCCGTCAACCAGTTCAACACGTGCTACCGAAGCCTTCATGGATTGGCGGACGTCAGATTTTGCTTTGCGAATCGCAGATAGCACGGCACTGACACTCATCAATAAGCTTTCAATAGACGCGTCAGGACAAGCATCCCCTTGCGGCCAAGGCGCATTGTGCACTGAGCCGCAATTCCAGGATTGCCAGACTTCCTCACACACAAATGGCAGAAATGGCGCAAACAGTCGCTGCTGCACGCTCAGTGCATGTGCAAAAGCATTACGGGCCGAATGGCCTTCTGGTCGATAGGCGCGACGCTTGACCAATTCGACGTAGTCATCGCAAAACCACCAGAAGAACCCTTCGATACGTGACAACGCCACGCTATAGTCGTACGCCTCCAACGCGCACGTAGCATCATGGACTACGCCGCCCAAGCGTTTGAGCATGGCCTGATCCAGCGGCTGGTCGATATCCCCGTTGTCATCCTTTGCAAAGCCTTGAACCAACCTCGATAGATTGAACAGCTTGACGGCCAAACGGCGGCCGATCTTCATCTGCTGTTCTTCAAAGGCTGTATCACTGCCGAGCCGCGCTGAGGCTGCCCAGTAGCGCACACCGTCACTTCCATACTGGTCGAGCAAGGCTTGTGGGGTTACCACGTTACCCTTGGATTTAGACATTTTCTTACGGTCGGGATCAAGGATCCACCCAGAGAGCGCGACATTACGCCATGGTACGCAACCGTGTTCAAAATGGCTGCGTACCAGTGTCGAAAATAGCCAGGTGCGGATGATGTCGTGACCTTGAGGCCTGAGATCCATGGGGTATATTTTGGCGAACAACGCGTCGTCCTCTCCCCAGCCTCCGGCGATCTGAGGCGTCAGCGAACTGGTGGCCCACGTATCCATGATGTCCTGTTCGCCGACAAAACCATTCGGTTGACCACGTTGCTCGGGGCGATACCCTGGCGGAGTATCCAGGCTCGGATCAACGGGCAGGCTTTCCTCACCGGCAATAATCGGCGTGCTGTAGTCTGCTTCGCCTTGTGCATCCAGCCTATACCAGAACGGAATCGGTACGCCGAACGTACGCTGGCGACTGATGAGCCAATCTCCGTTCAAACCGCCTACCCAATGCTCGTAACGCCTGAGCATGTGCGGCGGATGCCAGTCCAGCGTCTGGCCTGAGGCGCGCAACAAGTCCCGCAGGCTTGCGTCGCGTCCGCCATTACGCAAGTACCATTGCCGAGTGGCAAGAATTTCCAAAGGCCGGTCGCCTTTCTCGAAAAACTTTACCGCGTGTTGAATCGGTCGGGGTTCATCCTGCATGGCGCCGCAGTCGCGCAACATCGACACGAGCTGTGTGCGAACCTGGGACAAATTACGGCCAGCCAGGCCTGCATAGGCCTGTTGGCTGCGGGGTGTCGTCAACCAGGGGGGCGTCTCAAGCAACAGGCGCCCATCTTTTCCCAGTATTGACCGCGTTGGCAACTGCAACTCCCGCCACCAGATCACATCGGTAAGATCGCCAAAGGTGCAGACCATCACCAAGCCGGTGCCCTTGTCAGGATCGCCCAAAGGGTGTGCCAGCAGCGGTACGTCCACGTCAAAAATCGGCGAGCGCACGGATTGTCCGAACCGCGCCTTATAACGAACGTCGTCCGGGTGAGCCACCAGCGCCACGCATGCCATCAGTAGCTCAGGCCGAGTGGTAGCCACCCTCAATGGGGCGCCATCAGCCGTCTCGAAACGGAGTTCGTGATACGCACCCGCGACCTCACGCTCTTCAAGCTCTGCTTGAGCCACGGCTGTCTGGAACGTTACGTCCCACAGGCACGGGGCTTCCTGGCTATAAAGTTCGCCACGCTGATAGTTACGAAGCAAAGCGCGCTGACTCGCTCGTTGGGAGCGCTCATCAATGGTGGCATATGAAAGGCTCCAATCAACGGACAAGCCCAGTTGCACGAAGAGTGCACGGAACGCTTGCTCATCAATGGCCGTCAGTTCGTGGCACAACTCGATGAAGTTGCGCCTGCTGATGACAGTAAAGTCACCTCGCTTTAATGGAGTGGGCTCAGGTGGCCTGAAACCAGGCTGATAAGCTGCCAGCGAGTCGCAACGTACGCCATAGAAATTCTCGACCCTGCGTTCGGTCGGCAAGCCGTTGTCGTCCCACCCCATGGGGTAGAACACAGCCTTACCTCGCATGCGCTGGTATCGAGCGATGATATCTGTATGGGTATAGCTGAAGACATGACCGACATGCAGCGAGCCTGAGGCCGTCGGCGGGGGTGTATCGATGGAGAACACAGCGTCTCGTTGGGCTGTGTGGTCAAAGGCATACGTGCCTTCGAGCTGCCAACGTTGAGACCAGCGTGTTTCAAGGTTTTCGAGCGAGGGGGTGACAGTTTGATCGTTTAGAACTTCATCACGTTTAACGGTGACATAGCATCCTCCTGTTAATATCAAAGGGCACGACAGTGAGTCGTGCGCCGGGCTGAATTTTATATTGAATCGCCTTTGAAAAGTAAACCCCCTAATCCAGTGAGATCAGTCTGAACAAGGACATCCCTGGTTTTGTTTTAATGGCTCAGCGAAGCCCAAATCCCATTCGTTTCAGCTCTTCCACCAGCTCTTCTCGCCCATGGAGGTTTGCGACACTGCGAAGCCTATTGACCACCTGCTCCGACCACCCGGACGCCTTCATGCCCTCACGTTGGTAGAAGGCGCCCAAGCGCTCATCGTATTGAGCGACCGCAGCCACATCTGTCGCTGCCGAATAGGTCTCATGGTGTAGCACGGCGCGTTGCGGGAGCCTTGGCTTCACTTCCGCTGGCCGTTCGGTAGAGGGGTGGCCGACACAAAGGCCGAAAACGGGATAGACCTGCGCAGGGAGACCAAGCTCCTTGGCCACGCCTTCAATGTCGTTTCGGATGGCGCCAATGTACACACTGCCCAGCCCCAGCGATTCCAGGGCAACCACGGCGTTCTGAGCCGCCAAGGCGGCGTCGATCGTGCCGAGCAACAGGCTCTCGAGGTAAGGGACGGCTTCCAGCTCCACCTCTTGCTGCTCGGCCACTCGAGCGATCCGGGAAAGGTCAGCAAGCCAGACCAGAAACAGAGGCGCCTGGCGGATATAGGCCTGGTTTCCCGCCAGGGACGAGAGACGCGCCTTGCGGTCGCTGTCCTGAACAGCGACGACGCTCCAGACCTGCAGGTTTGACGAGGTTGAGGCTGATTGCGCCGCGGCGACCAGGGTCTCGAGGGTGCCGTCAGGCAGTGGCTGATCAGTAAAGGCACGAACGCTGCGATGGTCGAGCAGCAGGTCGATCGTCTCGTTCCAGGGCTTGAGGGGCGAGATGTCCGCCGCGCCATAGCGGGCAGCCAGTTTCGATTGGGCGTTGGCTGTCATTCGATATCTCCAAATAGAAATCGAGGCTACCAAATCCCCGGCAGCGCAGCACGCCTCCCGGGGGAAGTTTCATCTACCACGCAAACCAAACCGATCCACACAGGTACGTTCAGTGTGTCAGTAAAACCGCTCACTGACCTGCATGCACCAGGCCGCTCAAAAAGCCGGCGACCAAACGATTGAACACTTCGCCTTGATCATCATGAACATAGTGACTGGCATCCGCCACTTCCACGGCTTGGACGTGCGGGTTGCTGGCGCACATGGCCTGCAGCATCACAGGGGGTAGAAAGTCCGAGCGGCCACCGCGAATGAACAGGCTTGGGCAATCCAATGAGCGCACCGCCGGCCACAAATCAGTGGGTTCGATACTCAGTCGTGCCTCGGCAATCCCTTGCTGATCATGGCGCCAGCCAATCACTCCGTCGCGCTCCTGCATCGAATGCGCCAGCCTTGATTCCACGCCCTCCTCCGACAAACCTGGACGTGAGGCCTTCCAGAATGCACGGGCCGCGTCCCAGCTTTCGAACTGCAATGGCGTCTGGGCCATCTCGCGACGAATACGCGCGGCGCCATCGCCTTGGGTTGAAGATCCGGGGCCGATATCCTCGATCAGCAAGCCCATCAAGCGTCCCGGGTGTTGCCGCGCATACTCGAGGGCGTTGGCGCCGCCCAATGAGTGGCCCAGCAATACAAAACGCTGTAGGCCAACATGCTCGATCAAATCCTCCAGATCCTCGACATACGATTGGGTGTGGTAACTGGCGGGTTCGGCCCAGTCGCTCAGCCCCCGGCCGCGCTGGTCCAGGGCATAGACGCAGTAGCCCTCCCCCAGGGCCTGTACCAGCGACTCCCAGGTCTGTGCATAGGCTCGCAAGCCGTGCAATAGCACCAGGGGCACGCCTGTCGAGGCGCCCCAGCGCAAATAATGCAGGCGCAAGCCCGAACGATTGGTGAAGAAACAGCTCTCAGCAGGCATGGCCTTGCTCCTTTAGAAACGGTCGAAGCGATAAGGGCTCGGGTCAATGATCGGCGTATGCCCACTGACCAGATCCGCCGCGAGATGGCCCGCCGCAGGCGACGTACCGAACCCGTGCCCCGAGAAGCCGGTGGCCACGGTCAAGCCTGGGATCTGCGCTACCGGTCCGATCACCGGATTGGAATCGGGTGTCACGTCGATAGTGCCCGCCCAGGCATGCGCGATCCGGGCCTGTTCGAACACCGGCCAGGCGGCAATCAGATTGTTCAGCGCGTCGTTATTGAGCTGCGGATTGGCGGCCGGATCCTGCACCCTGATGCGCTCGAACGGGCTGACACTGTCGGCGTGCCAACGACGTGCCAGCATCAGGTCGTTAATAAACGGCTTGCCCAACGACACATTCAGCACGCTGCGTTGCGCACGAAACTGCGGCATATATTGCTTGGCAAGCAACAGGTGGTCGAGGGTCAGGAAAGCATCCAACTTGCCGCGCTGGGTAATGATGAAACCGCCGTCCTTGTGCTTGCGAAACGAAAAATCCGGGGCGCCGACGGCAATCTGCGTCGGCCCTTCCATCGGTTGGGTACGCAGCACAGAGCAGGTCAAGGGCAAGGTCGGCAACGACACCCCCAGATTGCCCAGAAAGCGACGGGACCACATGCCGCCTGCGAGCAATACGTGATCACAGCGAATTTCACCTTTTTCCGTGACCACGCCACTGACCGCACCTGCGGACATCTGCAGCGTACGCACCGCGCACTGCTCGATGATCACTACGCCCATGGCCATGGCGGCGTTGGCGATGGCGCTGCTGGCCAGCGTCGGTTCCGCACGTGCATCGGAGGGTGTAAAAATACCGCCGGCCCAGTCACCCACGCCGCCCGGCACCAGCGCATCAATCTCACGCTTGCTGAGCAACCGCGAATCCAGCGACAAATGCTCTACCGACTTGAGCCAGCCCTCATGCATTGCCATTTGCGCCGGGGTACGGCCTAAAAACATGATGCCTTCCTGGCGATACCCCACATCCGCCCCTACCCGCTCAGGCATCTGCGCCCACAAGCGGTCAGCGGCCAGGGCCAGCGGTATGTCGGCCGCGTGACGGCTGGTTTTGCGCACCCATCCCAAGTTACGAGATGACTGCTCGGCGGCGATCCGGCCTTTTTCCAGGACCACCACCGCGATATTGCGCTCAGCCAAGGCGAGCGCAGCCGTCAGGCCGATGATCCCGCCGCCAATGATGACGACGGACGTCGCGCTGGGAAACACGGTGGAGGTTGTGACGGGCGCTATTATCGGTGCCATGGTCAAGACTCGGTTAGCGAATTAGGGAAGCCACGCATGCACATCGCCACGTGACGATTATTGCGACAGGCGAATGACGTCGACCTGCGCCTTCGAGGCGTTGCGATACGCAGTCACTTCCAGCTCAACCTTGTAGACCGTCGAGCCCAGTGGCGGGCAGGTAACGGTGCTGGCCGGATCGACACCGCGAAACTTTTCGCCGATCAACCCCATCACGGCCGGCACGTCCTTGGGGTCCTGGATAAACACCCGCGAACACACCACATCGGCCAGGCTCGCATCGACTGCCTTCAGGGCTGACTCAATGTTGGCAAACACCTGGAGAGTCTGCTCCAGGACATCCTCGGGAATCAGCTTGGTCTGCGGGTTACGGCCCGCGGTGTTGGAAACGTAGATCCAGTTGTCCACGGCGACCAGGCGCGAATAGCTGGCCTGGTCTTCGAATGGGGAACCGGTCTTGAGCTTGGTGATTTTTGTCATGTCGAATATCTCGTCAAATGGGATGAAGATGAGGCTTAGCGCAGTACCGGGGTTTCCCACAGGTTCAACGTCACGCCGATGCCTTTTTCGATGGCGTTGCGATACACGACCGTGCCCCAGGCCACGTCTTCGACGGGCATGCCGCCCACCGACATGATGATGATTTCTTCATCGTTTTTGCGGCCTGGTGCGGCCCCGGCGATGATCTTGCCGATGTCCTCGACTTCATCGAGTTGCATCTTGCCCTCGGCAATCATGTCCATGAAGCGCACGCCAATCACCGGCACGTTGTGATGCGCAGGCTTGGGTAACTCTTCGAACCAGGCCTGGTACAGACCGGTGTTGTCCAGCACCTTGCGCACGTCGGGTTCTTCCATGCCTGCGTCCAGCGAGCAGGCCGCCGGCATCGCGAGGAACGCACCTGGCTTGACCCATTCACGCCGCACAATTGGGTAGGTCGACGGGTCACCCGTTTCCCCGGAGCTACAATAAGTAACAAGGTCCGAGTCGCGGACCACCGCTTCAAGGGTGTCGACCACGGTAATCGTGGTGATCTGCGGATAAGTTTCTTTGACCCACGCGATAAAGTTGTCGAGGCTCTTCTGGCCACGCCCCTTGATCTTCAGGGTGTCGATATGCGGGCATACCGCGATGAATGCCGCCAGCGTGGTCTTGCCCATGACACCCGGGCCAAGCAGCCCGACGACTTTCGAGTCCTTGCGTGCCAGGTGGCGTGCGCCCACGCCAGGAATCGCACCGGTGCGGTATGCGGACAACAGGTTGGCCGACATGTGCGCCAACGGCGCGCCAGTGTCGGGATCATTGAGCGTGAACATCAGGATGGAACGCGGCAGGCCTTTTTCGCGGTTGGCGATATTGGAGCCGTACCATTTCACGCCGGCAGTGCAGAAGCTGCCGCCCAGGTAGGCCGGCATCGCCATCATGCGCCGGTCAGCCGTGGGCTTGGGCATGTTCGGGAACGGCGAATCCTGCGGGAAAATCACCATCGCACCATGGGAATCATTGTTCGGGCCGGCCATGCGGTAGTCACCGGCATACAGCAAGCCGAACATCTCCTCCATGGTATTCACGCAGGCCAGCATGTCGGTCACTCCCGCGCGGATCATGTCCTGCTCGGAGAGGTAGATAAAGTCGATTTTTGTAGTTGTAGACATAGTTATTCTCGGACTGAAGGTGATATCACTGCGGTAGGCGCAGCTCCACGCTGTCGAGATCGAGTATCAGGCGGGAGATGTTGGCGGTATTGTAAATTTCGGACATGCCGCTCAGTCTGGTAGGACGATAGTTGGCGCGATAAATGCGTTAAACTTCCCGTAGCGCTGCCTTCCCAAGGTGCAACCATGATCAAACAGAACGTGCCGACTCCCCGGCACCACACCGCGAACGAACAGCCTTGGTTCGTGCTCAACTCTTCACGCTATTCGGTGATGCCTTGCGCACATCCGGCGATTTCGCACTTCTATGCCTTCGATGTGGCGCAATCGGCCAACCTGCTGGCCGTCCCGGACGGCTGCGTAGATATCTTGTTCGACTGTGATGCGACGCGCCCTACCGCGCGGATCTGTGGCACGCCGTTGGTTGCCCAGGCGGTCGAGTTGCACCAGCACCACCATTACTTCGGCGTACGCTTCTCACCGGGCGTTATTCCGGGCTTCGTCAATGTGCTCGCAGAAGAGTTGACCGAACGCGAACTGGACCTGCTGGAGGTCTCCGAGTTCGCCCAACGCATCTTCGAAAGCATCGTCCAGACACCGCTGCTGGGCGATCAGATGCGACTGTTCAACGACTACCTGACCCCACGCCTGATGGGCAAGACCTCGAAACTCACCGCCATGATCATCCAGCAGGCGATGCGCCATCGCGGCGATATTCGCGTCCAGCAACTCGAAGACCTCAGCGGCTACACCAGCCGCACCTTGCACCGCCAGTTCAACCAGGACACCGGTATGTCACCCAAGACGTTTTGCCGGATCATCCGCTGCCAGGCGGCCCTGGACACCCTCAATACCCAGCACGATGTGTCGTTTTCGCAGTTGGCCCTCGACCTGGGCTTTTCCGATCAATCTCACTTCCTGCGCGACTTCAAGAAACTGGTCAGCACCACCCCCTGCGACTACCAACGCAAGATGACGCAAAACGCCTACAGCGACAGGATCAGCTACGCCTGACCAGGCTGTTGGCAAATAAACCCGCGTCTCCATCGTTTCTCCATAAAACCTCCCATGAAAGCGCATGCTCGTGGTGCACAGTAGCCTTCGTCGTTACAGGGTAATTCGCCATACTGTAATGACCGAACAGCACGACCGAGCCAACCATGACTGAATCGCACCTTGAATCGACGCCAACGGACTTCGCGGATAAACGCCAGGCGTTGATATTGATCGCTGAAGACGAGCCCGAAATCGCCGACATCCTGACGGCCTATCTCAAGCGCAGTGGCTTCCAGATCGCCCATGCCCTGGATGGGCGCCGTGCCCTTGAACTGCATCAATCGCTCAAGCCCGACCTGGTGTTGCTGGACGTGCTGATGCCGAAACTGGACGGTTGGATGGTACTGGCCGAGATCCGCCACCGGGGTACCACGCCGGTGATCATGCTGACCGCCCAGGACCAGGACGTGGACAAGTTGATGGGGCTGCGTATCGGTGCCGACGACTACATTGTCAAGCCGTTCAACCCCGCCGAAGTCGTCGCCAGGACCCAGGCGGTGCTGCGTCGTTCGCTCGATCACGGCTACGGTGCGCGCCAGAGTGTGCTGCGGGTAAATGCCTTTGAAATCGATATCGACAGCCATGAAGTCAATGTGCAGATCGGGGCACACAAGCATTCGCTCAACCTGACAGTGACGGAGTTCAGGCTATTGGCACAACTGGCCAAGGCGCCCAAGCGCGTCTTCAGTCGCGCTGAATTGCTGGCCCTGTGTTCGCCCGAGAGTGACAGCCTGGAGCGTACGGTGGACAGCCATATCAGCAAGTTGCGGCGCAAAATCGAAGACCTGGGTCTACAGGGCGTACCGACCAGTATCCGTGGGGTCGGCTACCGGTTCGGGAACAACCCATGAAGATCGCCAACAGCTTGAGCCGACAGATCATCTTGTCGATGTCTACCGTGGTGCTCTGCGTGATCGCACTGTCGGTGGTCGGTTCCTACGTGTTTTACGCGCTGCTCTGGATGTTCTGGCCGCCGTCGGATCTGGACATGGACGAATGGCTGCCCTCCGGGATGGAGTGGGCATGGATGGCACTGATCACCTGCATCAGCCTGGCGGTGGGGGCCGTGGTGGCGATCAAACTGTCCCGACGCATTCTGATGCCCTTGAACTCGGTCGCGGCCAGCCTGCGCCGCCTTGCCGACGGTGACCTCGATGCCCGGGCGACGGCCTCCGACCGCTCATTGGCTGAGGCCTCCCTATTAGTGGATGACTTCAACAGTATGGCTAAACGCTTGAAACGCATGGCGGAAGAACAGTCTTTCTGGAACGCCGCGATTGCGCACGAACTGCGCACCCCGCTGACCATCCTGCGTGGCCGCTTGCAAGGGTTGGCAGAGGGCGTGTTCACGCCGGACCAGGCGCAGTTCTACAGCCTGCTGAACCAGGTGGAAGGCCTGACGCGCCTGATCGAAGACCTGCGGGTCGTGGGCCTGGCGGACAACGGCTACCTCGAAATCCAGATCCAAAGTGCCAACCTGGCCGAGGAAATCGAGGCAGACGCCCGCCTGTTCGAACCAGGCCTTCTTGCCGCCGGGTTCGTGCTGCATCTGGACCTGCTCGAACGGCCCATCCAGTGTGATCCGGCCAGGATCCGCCAAGCGTTGCTGGCCATGCTGGACAACCTGAAACGGCATGCAACCCCAGGCAATGTCACGGTGCGCCTGAGCAGCCAGGATGGCCTGAATGCACTGAGTGTCGAGGACGAAGGCCCAGGGATTGAAGAAGCGTTTGCAGCGCACATCTTTGAGCCGTTCCAGCGCGGGGAAAGCTCGCGATCCCGCGCCCAGGGTGGCAGCGGCCTGGGGCTCGCCGTCGTGCGCGCAATTGCCCTGTCCCATGGGGGCAGCGTGACCTGCCGGAACCTGGACAACGGCGGCACCTTATTCGAACTGAGCTGGCCCGACCAACTGGTCGCCATCTAAACCCAACCGTCCCGGGTGACGACATGCGCTTGTCTATTTTTAGAGTCAATAGCGTTCAGCAGTACCGCCACTTTGCCTTACTCGACACACAGGGACGCTGTATCGCTTTCAAGAGCTGCGAAGGGACTCCACAGAACGGCGAATGGGTGCAAGTCAACGAAGTCAACCTGGCCTGGTTGTACAAGGCGCTGCCTGCGCACGCCCTGATCAGGTCAAACACCCGCCCCTTGTAGTTCAGCCTGGGATTGCATGTATGTCGACTAACTATCGCGATCGAAACTTGATTGACGTGACCCTGCTTGAAGACTCCGTACGGCTCTATAGCGCGAAGCTCAGGAGGCTGCAACGTTTCTGGATTCCCCTGCAGAAACAGGCGCCCCGGCTGGTGCTGTCACTGTGGATCCTCGGTGTTATCGCCTCGCTGGTCAGCCAGTCCTATTACCACTGGCTGTTTACCGCGCCTGCCATTTGCCTGCTGATCATCCTGGAAATCGTTATCGAAGAAGTGCAGATCGACTTGTTACTGATGACCGAGGAGACGCGTTATCTGCTCGACGTCACCCACGGTCTGTATGCCGGAACCCTGAGTTCCCACCCCCGTACTTTGCACAAACCAGGTGGCCCATGCCCTCCGTCACACCTCCACTACTGATTGAGCACAGCCGCAAGCTCGGTCAACAGTCCGCCAGCCAGACGCTCAAGGCGATCGCCAAGGCCTATCCCGGTAAGTTGTTTTGTACCCTGTCGCTGGTGGCGTTGGAAAACGCGCTGCTGCTGGCCTACCCGTTGTTTGCTGGGTTTGCCGTAGACGCCATGCTCCGTGGCGACGCCGGCAACGCCTTGTTCTATGCCGCCGTGGTGTTGGGCTTCTGGGTAGTGGGCGCGGCCCGACGCGCCCTCGACACCCGCACCTTTACGCGTATCTACGCTGACCTTGCGGTACCGGTGATTCTTAACCAGCGCCTGCAACGTCATAGCACCTCGAAGGCCGCCGCACGGGTGGTATTGGCACGGGAATTCGTCGATTTTTTCGAAAAACACGTGCCCACGATTGCCACGGCGCTGGTCTCGATCATCGGCGCGGCCGCGATGTTGCTGGTGATTGAGCCTTGGGTCGGCCTGGCGTGCCTGGTGGCGCTGGGGCTGTGTCTCGCGGTGGTGCCAGGCTTTGCGCGGCGCAACCAGCGCTTGCATGAGCGCTTGAACAACCGCCTGGAAAAGGAAATCAGCCTGGTGGAAAAGGTCGGTGCCCACACCTTGCGCCGTCACTATCAGGTGCTGTCACGGCTGCGTATCTGGCTGTCGGACCGTGAGGCCATCGCCTTCCTCACCATCGGTATCCTCGCGGCCTTGCTGTTTGTGGTCGCCATCAGCCAACTGGCACTGGCGCCTGCGGTGAAGGCCGGGCATATCTATTCGGTGATGACTTACCTGTGGACGTTCGTCAGTTGCCTGGATGAAGCCCCCAGCGTGGTCGACCAATTGGCTCGGCTCAAGGACATCGGCAAACGCGTGGATCCGGGGTTGGATGAGGCGTCTACCTGATCCTTCGTCTGTTCAGATGATCGCCCGCTGGGTTTCCGACGGTGACTGGCCAAACAGTGCGCGGTAATGCGCGGCAAAGTGGCTCAGGTGGAAAAAGCCCATCGTCACCGCTACGTCGCCGACGTTTTGGCTGCAGGCCGGCGTAGCGATCAGGCGTCGACGCACCGCATTCAGGCGCAGGTTTCGCAGGTACTCAACCGGGCGCATGCCGGTCACCGCCTGGAAACTGTTCTGCAGGGTCCGCCGGCTCACCCGCAGCTGTTCGCACAGGTCGAGAATGCTCAATGGCGTATCGCCGCTGGCATCGATCAACTCCTGACTACGCTTGACCAGGTAGGCACTCACGGCGAAATTGCCGCGCCGGCAACGCACCTCGTCGGTGGCGTTGCTGAACAGGTCCAGGAAGGCGCCAAGCAGTTCGTCTTCGAGCATCTTTTCGGCGCTCGTGCTGATAGCCTCCGTCTGTTGCAATAGGTGACGAAACAGTGGGTAGATACGCCGCCGTATCCGCAGCAGTAACGCATCGTCCACGCAAATCTGGGAGCGAGTGGTTATGCGTTTGAGCTGGTCACTGGACAACTCGAAGGCCGCCAGTTTGGCAAAGCGTACGGTGTCGACGTTAAGCGCGAAGAAATCTGTGCCTTCGGGCGCATGCAACACAAACTCCTCGCCGTCGCGCAACAGCACCACGTTGTGCGCCCCCACCTGCTGCCCCTGTACGACCGGCGCACTGCCCAGCGACATGGCCACGCACAGTCGCCCTGTGGGGGCAAAACCGCGCTGCACCACGCGTTTGTCCAGCACTTCCTGGAAGATCTGAAAGCGCTCGGCAGACAACTGGCGCAGCCCGCTCGTCAGGCAACCACGCCCCAGTTGGTCATACACTTGCCGCCAGCCCTGAATGGAGCCGGCATGCAGTTGAGGGTCATTGAAGGTTCGAACTTCAGCAAGCATGGTCGTCGTTCCTCGGGGGCCCCGTTGTCGTCATTGGCCTGAAGGGGACTGAAGTCATCCTTGACGGCAGCGATGGTTCACACCGCGGTTTTGTCCGTGGTGAAAAGCAAAGCCAGTTCCGTGCCAAACATATGCAGGCGGTACGTGGCAGGCTGGATATCCATCGGCGCCAGCAACGCACCGGACAGCACCACCTGCCCGGCCTCCACCGGCTGACGGTCGGCCAGCAGGCGGCGAATCAGCCAGCAAAGGTTGGTCAGCGGCGGGTCCTCGCGGCCCTCGGTATCGCCTTCGCCACAGAGCGCGCCGGTACATTCGAGGCGGTACGCCACATTGGCGTGCTTGACAGGGTCGAACGCGATTCTGGGGCCCAGGCAATAAAGGCCCGCCGCCGCGTTATCGGCGAGAAAGGCCCCCACCCCGAACGTCCAACCCTGCCAACGGCAGTCGGCAATCTCGAACGCCGGTGCCACCTCGGCAATCGCGTCCAGGATCTCCTCATCGCTGTACTCGCCCGGCGCCAGGCTGCGCCCCAAAACAATCGCCACCTCGATCTCCAGCTTGGGCTGGATCAACCGCGACAGCGCCACCGCTGTGTTCGGCTGTACGCACATCTGGTCGGTCAGGCCGCCATACACCGGTTCGTCAATGCCGAAGCGCCGTTGCGCGGCGCTGCCGGCGAAGGCGATCTTCCAACCGCTCAGTTGTTCGCCCAAGGCCTGGCGCAAAGCCAGCCCCTGGCGTTGCAGCGCGTACCCGGCGTTCAGGTCCAGCGCCTCGGGGGGGAGCGGCGCAATGGCTTGCACCCTGCGCGTGGCCTGGTCCAACTGGCTCAATACGCGATGATCGGCAGTCATGACAGCTGCTCCGCTAACTTGCGCAACACCGATTCAAGCCGCTCAGGCGTGGTAATGGCGGCGACAAACCGATCCGGACGCACCACAACGACGCAATCGCGCACCCTCGAGAACCATTCGCCGAGGCGGTTATCCACGTCCTCCACGCTGATGGCATCCGTGGCCGTCAATGGCTGGTTGCGCCCCATACCACTGCGCGAACGGTTGACCTGGATAAAGCGCGTGTCCCAGCGTGCCCAGAACGTGGCCATTTCTTCGCTCAGTTGCGCGCGCGGATTGACCCGATAACCCAGCACCGCATAGGAATTGCCAAGCACATCATCAAGACGCCGACGCTGCCCCTGGGCATCTTCGATATACGGCTGCACAAACAGCTGGCCGACCAGGTCGTCTTCGCGCAGTTCGGCACGTTCGTGATAGACCAAGCCTTTGGTGATGGTGGCCTTGGGTTTGAACTTGAACTCCAACAGGTGCGAGCGCAGGTTATCTACGCTGTTCACCGCCTGGAACAACCAGTCACGCACGCCGGCCATCAACGGGTTGGTCAGCCCCAGTACCGTGCCCATATTGTCGGCCAGGGCGACCAGTTCGGTGGCGTGCCCACGACGTTCCTGGTCATAGGTGGCGAGGATCCCATGGGCAGCGCGCCCGTGGATGATCGCCGCCAGTTTCCAGGCCACGTTGGCCACGTCACGCAGCCCGGAATTGAGGCCCTGCCCGGCCCACGGTGGCGAAATATGTGCGGCATCGCCCACCAGCGCCACGCGCCCTTGGACGAACCGCGCCGCCACGCGGGAATGGTGGGTGTAGGCGCGGATACGGATGATGTTCAACGTGTCCACCGCGTCGCCGATATGCCCACGAATCAGGTCGCGGATGGTGCTCTCTTCGCACATCTTTGCCTCGTCTTCGCCCTCCATCAGCATGAACTCCCAGCGCCGCTGCTGGTACGGCAGATAGATGCATACGAATGGCCGCTGCGGGTCAGCGTGCAGCGCGGTATAAGGCGCATCCAAGGTGTCATTGGCGGTGTCGACCACTACCCATTTTCGCGCATGGGTCAGACCGATCAGTTCAACACCGAGCTTTTTGCGTACGGTGGAGCGCCCGCCATCGGCGCCGATCACATAATCGGCGCGCAGTTGGTAGACCTCGCCCTGGGCATCGCGCACCTGCAAGGTCACGCCCTCCCCATCCTGCTCCAGCTCGAGCATTTCATGGCCTTGGCGCAACACCACACTGCTGCGCTGCCCGAGCGTTTCGCGCAGCGTGCCTTCGAGCAACTGCTGCATGAAGATGTTGCGCATCGGCCAGCCGTAATGGGCGGTACTCGGCTTGACCTCGGCAAAACACACGCCGCGTGCGTTGTAATAGCGCAGCGGCACATCGCAGATCATGTCGCGCACCGCCAGTTCAGCGATGCCGATTGCCTGGAGAACGCGCAGCGCTTCATCATCCATGCCCACCGCGCGGGGGTAAGGCAATATGCAGTCGGCAAGCTCAAGGACGACGCAGTCGACACCGTACATTCCCATATAGTGCGCGGCCGTAATGCCGTTGGGGCCACCGCCCACGATGACAACTTGGGTCTTCTCCTGCTTCATCGCTATTCACCGCTTTTTTTGTTGTGGTTTGAGTCCAGCACCGCTTGATCCTGCGCGCTTATCAGTGCAGACCGTCAAGGCCTTTTACGTCTTCGGCTTTCAGCCCGCCCAAGCGTGCATGCAGGCGTCCGCGCGTGGCGAAGGCCCAGATCACGACGATCTCATCCGGCGAAGGACCGTCGCCGAAGGTCAGCGAGAAACTGTCGTAGTGCGAGCGCACGTACAACGCGTCCTTGTGCGCCAACGGCACGTCGATGGTCGAACCGGGGCCACCACGCTTGCCGGTGGACGGCACCCACGATTTGCCGCCGCCCAGCGCGACGCGAATCGGATCGGCGGCCGGGTTGGTCAGGAACGCATTACCGTGCTCGTACTCGCCTGCGCTGCCCACCAGGATAGCCTTGCCATAGCTTTGAATCTGGCGCGAACCGGCCAGTGCCTGGATGCGCCGGCCAAACTCTTGACCCAACAGCGGCGACGGCTCGATCAATTGCGACAGGTCTTCACTGTAGCGGCCGGCATATGGGTTGGCGATCACAGCAGCGACGGCGTATTTGAACACCGGCTCGCCATCGGCCAACTGCCCGGTTTCATTGGCCAGGGTCTCTTCAACGAAGCTGTACCATTTGCGGATGTGATAGCTGGCGAAATTTGCGGTTTTCATCAGTGTGCCTCTGTTCAAAGGGGTTCGAGTGGATCAAGCGTGATGTTGCGACTCGGCGCACCGGCGGCCTTGAAGCGGGCCTTGCCACACGCATCGTCATGCTCGGTTTCAAGAAAGAATTCCATGCGATTGCAATCGGGGTCGTTGAAATACAGGCCGTTGCCGATTTCGTGATCGGTGATCTTCACCACCTCGACGCCCTTGCTCAGCAACATCCCGTACAGCTGACGCAAGGTTGTCATGTCCCCGGCGATTTCCAGGCCATAGTGTTGCAACCCGAGCCCACCTTGATGGGCACCCGGTTCGGCACGAATCAAGGCGATATCGTGGTGCTTGCCCCCAAATGCCATCATGACCCAGCTCTCGCCTCGGGCACTTTCGTGCATGCCCAGGATGTCGGCGTACCAGCGTGCCGATACGTCAGGGTCACTGACCCAGAGCGATAAGTGAGTACGCAGGATCTCGACCTTCATGGCGGTATTCCTCAGTGTTTTTTGACGATGGATTGGTGCCCGGACTTGATCTGCGCAACCGCAGGCGTCCAGAGCACATCAGCGATCTCGCTGAATTCCCGCCAATGCTTCTGCCAGCCGTCACCGCCGTTGTCGGAGGTGAACAAATGCCCGTACTTGGTGCCCGCCACGATCTGGCGCGGGTTGGCCGGGTTGAAGGCAATCGCCCAGACGCAGGAGTTGGGCTGCTGTGGCAGCGGCAGCACGGTCCAACTGAGCGCGGCATCACGGGAGACCAGAATCTTGCTGGTGGTGCCCGGCGTACCGTCGGAAATACTCAGGTACAGCTCGTTCTGTGTGCCCAACGGCGCGTTCATGGCGCGTATGTAGTACAGGCCGAAGGCTTCCCGGCCGATAATGCCGGTCCAGGTCAGTCCTTCATCCAGGCTGCGATAAACCGCATTGACACAGACCACCACGATGACTTTCTCGCCGTGGTTGGGCAGTACCAGGATGTTGTGGATGTCCGAGTTGTAGTCCCACAGCAGCCGGTCGTCGATGCGTGCCCAACTGTCACCGCCGTCGCGGGAATGAAACAACCCGCCCTCCTCCAGGCCGAACCACACCTGGTTGCGGTCGGTGGGGTCATAGGCGAAGGCCAGCAGGCGTGGACGGCTGACGCCGTCGCAGAACTCGGGAATCTCCACCGGGGCGCGATCCCAGCTGGTGCCGCCGTCCAGGGTGCGCCAGAGCACAGCGCGCGAAGGTGCACCCGTGCCGACGAAAATCCGCTGTGCATCCTGGGGATCCACCGCCACCTTCCAGACGGTCTCGCCGTTGAACGGTGAGTCGACCTGCTGCCAGTGCCCGCCGGTGTCATGGCTGACGCACAAACCGATATCGGTGCCGGCATAGATCACTTCCGGCGCGTCGGGGTGCATGCTCAACGAACGGGTGATCGCGTCGAACTCCAGGTCCTGCCCCAGGCCCAGGCGATGCCAGCTCTTGCCGTCGTCGGCACTGCGGATCACCGCTTGGCCGACGGTGGCGACTAAAAGGGTTCCGTTACTCATCACAGATGCTCCTCAGATATAGATGCCACGGGTCAAACCACCGTCGATACCGATGGACTCGCCCGTCACAGCAGCGGCCTTGGGCGACGCGAGGAAACCAATCAACCAGCCCATTTCAATCGGTGCCAGGGTGCGGCGAATCGGCGTTGCGTCGATGTAGGCCTGTTCGACCTGCTCCGCAGTCTTGCCTTGCTTGACCGCTTCGCGCTCGTACAGCTCTTGGATATGCGGGGTGTCCACCACGCCAGGGTGAATCAGATTGACCGTGATGCCCGAAGGGCCGAGCTGGTCGGACAAGGTTTTAGTCATATGCGCGATCGCCAGGTTGCGCATGCCCGACAACACCTTGCTGCTGCGCCCGGTGAGCCCGCCGATGTTGATGATGCGACCGAAGCCGCCCGCCTTCATGTGTGGGGTCACGGCCTTGGCGCAACGGAAGTAACCGATCACCTTGGTGTTGAGATCCGACAGCAGCTCATCGTCGCCGGCATGCTCGATGTCATTGCGCACGACACCGGATGGCGCCGCGGCACCGTTGACCAGGATGTCGATACGGCCGAAATGCGCGTACGCCGCCTCGACCATCTCCGACACAGCCTTCATGTCATTGGTGTCGCAGAACAGCGGCAGTACTTCATTGCCGGTCTGTGCGCTGATTTCTTCGGCCGCCAGTTGCAGGAACGCCATGCGCCGCGCGCAGATCACCACCTTGCAGCCTTCCTCGGAGAGAAAACGTGCGACTTCCTTGCCGATGCCCATACCACCACCGGTGACAATGGCCACGCGGCCTTTCAATTCCAGATCCATAGCAATTACCTCTTGTGATTATTCAGTTCAGGCCAGATCGACAAACACACTCTTGGTCTCGGTGTAGGCATCGATCACGTTTTTACCCATCTCCCGGCCCCAGCCGGATTGCTTGTAGCCGCCGAACGGCGATGCCGCGTCGACCACGTTCCAGCAGTTGATCCACACTGAGCCAGCCTTGAGCTGCGCCGCCACGCGGTGTGCCGAGCGCAGGTCGCGGGTCCACAGGCCGGCCGCGAGGCCATATGGCGAATCATTGGCGCGCAGCACCAGGTCGTCGATTTCGGTCCAGCTCATGACGGTCAGCACCGGCCCGAAGATCTCTTCGCGGGCGACACAGGCACGCTCGGCGCGGTCAAGAAAAACGCTGGGCGCAATGAAGTGGCCGCGCTCCAGGTGGGCTGGGCGATCGCCACCGCAGATTAGTTCGGCGCCCTCCTCCTGGCCGCGTTGCAGGTAGCCCTTGACCGTGCTGAGTTGGCGCCCCGATACCAGCGGCCCCATGCTGCTGGCCGGGTCCAGGCCGTTGCCGAGCACATGGGCGGCGGCATGCCGCTCAAGCTCTTCCAACACCTGGTCGAGCACGCTGGCGTGCACGTACAACCGCGAGGCCGCGGTGCAGACCTGGCCCTGGTTGTAGAAAATCCCATCGGCGGCACCTTTGGCGGCGCGCACGATATCGGCATCCGGCAAGATGATGTTCGGCGACTTGCCGCCCAGTTCCAGCGAGACTTTTTTCATGTTGCTGGTGGCCGCTTGCGCGATCAGCCGGCCGACCTGGGTCGAGCCGGTAAAGGCAATCTTGTCGATATCGGGATGCTGGGCCAGCGGCGCGCCTGTTTCGGCGCCAAGGCCGGTGATCAGGTTGACCACCCCGGCCGGGAACCCGGCGGTCTCGATCAACTGCACCAAGCGAATCGCCACCAGCGGGGTCTGTTCGGCAGGCTTGAGCACCGCCACGCAACCGGTCGCCAACGCTGGGCCGAGCTTCCATACACACATGTTCAGCGGGAAGTTCCACGGCACGATCAGCGCACAGACCCCTACCGGCTCACGCAAGGTGTAGTTGAGCATCGGCGCGCCGCTGGCCGGCGATACCGGCAGCGTGCTGCCTTCGATCTTGGTCGGCCAACCGGCGAAGTAACGCAGGATGGTTGCCGCACTGGCGGCTTCACCGCGAGCGGCAGCGATAGGCTTGCCGTTCTCCAGGGTGATCAACTGCGCCAGCTCCTCGCGGTGCTGGTCCAGCAGGTCCGCCAGGCGGAACAGCAACAGGCCGCGCTGGGCGGGAGACTGCAGCGCCCAGGCGCCGGTGAATGCGGCGCGAGCCGCGGCGACCGCTGCATCCACGTCACGCGCATCGCCTTGGGCGACTTCGGTCAGGGTTTCTTCAGTCGCCGGGTTTTCCACGGCAAACCGTCGGCCAGCGGCCGCGTCCTGCCAACTGCCGCCGATAAACAAGCGGCCCGGTTGGGACAGAAAGGCCTGGACAGCGGGTAGCACTTCGAACTGTTTCATCATCGACTCCTTCACAGCGCCATTTCGATCAGGCAAGGACCACCGTCGGCCTTGGCATTGGCCAGTGCCCGTTGCAGTTCGGCATTGGTTTGCACCGTGCAGGCCGGTACGCCGTAGCCTTTTGCCAGGGCTTTCCAGTCAATGCGCGGGCTGTCGAGCACGGTCAGGCGCAGGGCTTGCGGGTCCATTTCGGTCATGCCGAAACGACGCAACTCGTTCTGCAAAATCGCGTAGCGATGGTTAGCGGCAATCAGGATCACCACCGGCAACTGCTCGCGGGCGATGCTCCACAGGGTTTGGATGGTGTACTGCGCACTGCCGTCCGATTGCAGGCAGAACACGCTATTGCCGCGTTCCGCCAAGGCGGCGCCGAACCCCACCGGAATACCCTGGCCAATCGCGCCACCGGTATTGGTCAATACCCGATGCCGCGCGGCACGGGCGGAGGCGGTGAAGAAGGGATAACCGCAGGTGCCGCCTTCAACCGAGACAATGCTGTCGTGGGGCAGTGACGCGGCCAGCACTTGGCCGATGGACTGCGGCGTCAACTCGGCGTGGCCGGGCGGCAGTTCGATACCCTCCGGGGTCGGTACGTAGGCGGGTGCATCGAGGGCATCGGCCAGCGCCGTCAGCGCGCCGGCGACATCGTCACCGACTTCGGCCAACGTCAGCAGGCGCTCACGTTCGGCGAGGCGCGACGGGATGCCTTCGTAGCCAAAGTAACTGATGGGTTCGGGCACGCCAGCACACACGACCAGGTCGTACTGCTCAAGAATTTCAATCGCCACTTCCGGGAAATACGGCAGGCGATCCAGATCCGGCAAACCACCGCCACGGTAGCTCAGGCGCGGAAAGGTCTCGGCAAACAGGCGTACACCCGGCAGTTGCGCCAGGCGGCCCGCCGCTTCCAGGCCCGCAACCGACAAACCCTCATCGCCGACGATAAACACCAGCCGCTTGCCGTCACGCAATGCCTGCGCCACGGTTTCGATCCGGTCACCGGCAAATCGGCGAACCGGCGCGCGCAACGGTGCGAACACACCGTTGTGCGTCACCGCGTGAGCTTGCAGGTCCATGGGCAAAATCAAACTGGCGATCTGACCTTTGGCCTGCCACGCCGCGCGTACCGCTTCCTGCAAATCCTCACCGATACCTGCCGCCGTGCGCGAGGTGCGCACCCAGCCCGAGACAGTGCCGGCCAAGGCCTGGATGTCACTCGCCAACGGTGGGTCGTAGTTCACATGCCATGAGGCGTGATCGCCGATGACGTTAACGATGGGCGTATTGGCCCGACGTGCGTTGTGCAGGTTGGCGATGCCATTGGCAAAGCCGGGGCCCAAGTGCGTCAGGGTCATCGCCGGCTTGCCGGCGATACGGCCATAGCCGTCCGCGGCGCCCGTGCAGACCCCTTCGAAAAGCGACAGCACCGGCTTGAGAGCAGGTGCGCTGGCCATGGCGGCCACCAGGGGAATCTCGGTGGTCCCGGGGTTGGCGAAGCAGTACTCGATACCGCTTGCCGCTGCCGCATTCACTATCAGTTGCGCACCATTCATTTTCAGCCCTCTTGCTTGAGCATTTGCAGTGATGAGATTTATCACACAAAAGACTACGAGCAACAAGCATTTTATTAGTGTATTTCTCAATAATTGAGATAAATGTAATTTTAATCAGGGAAAACACCTGCCCAAGATTGCGTTTTTCTCTCACTGAGGTAGTGTTGCTCCAGCGCTTGGGGCTCGCGTGGGTGGCCGGATCCCTGCCGGTACGCAACAACCGCCCTTCCCTTTCTTTTAGGAACACAATGAGCAGCCTGAGCAAATTGCTGAGTATCCTGGACCTGTTTGGTCCACAGACGCTGAAGATCGAACCCGACACCATCGCCGAGCGCATGGGCCTGTCACGAGCAACCGTGTACCGCTACGTCAAGGACTTATGTGACGCCGGTATGCTCACCCGCGTGGACGCCGGCAGCTACGGCCTGGGGCCGCGTGTGATTGAGCTGGATTGGATGATGCGTCAGTACGACCCGATCCTTATTGCCGGACGCGAGTTGATGCACGAGCTGTCCGCACAAACGGGCCTGGCGGTGTTTGCCAGCGTGTTTTACGACGGGCGCATCATCAACACCTATATCGCCGAACCCACCGACACCTATCACTTTGCGTTCGGGCGCGGGCAACCGTTGCCGTTTTTCCGCGGGGCGCAATCGAAGGTTCTGATCGCCTTCCAGAAAGGTCGCCGCCTGCAACGCTTGTTCGACGAGCACATGGCCAACGACCCGGACAGCCCGTATGACTGGGCAAGCTTCTCCAAGGCCGCAAAAAAAATCCGCAAGGACGGTTACTGCCTGACCCATGACGAACTCAACCTGGGCCTGACCGGTATCGCCGCGCCGATCATCCAGGCGGACCTGGACGAAGTGGTCGGCAGCCTGTCCGCCGTCGGCAGCAGCCAGAGCTTCAAGCTGCTGCGCCAGGAAACCGTGATCGAAATGGTCATGGATACCACCCGGCGCATTGCCGAAAACATGCGCAACCCGCCGAGCAGCACCACGGCCTAGCCCGTCACGCTCAGAACGGTACGGCCACCGACAACTGGCTATACAGGTTGGTGCCATTGCCGCCGACTTGATTGCCACCGGTGGTCGAGTCCTGGTTGGGTTTGTAGAGCCCCACCAGCGGGGTGATGATCAAGTGTGGGTTGACCGCCCACTCGGCATACACGTCCAACTCGCGGCCATCCAGGTTCAGCGCATTGCTTTTACGCACGGTGGCGTAATCGAAATACAGCGCGCCCAGGCTCAGGTTTTCCAGTGGGGTTGCCTTCAACCCGACATGGTGGATGCGCGTATTGGTGTTGAACGGCCCGGCGTAATTACCGGCCACTTCGCCCTGGAACCAGGTGCCGTAGCCCGTGCTCAAACCGGTGAACAGCGCGTCCCAGTTCTGCGAATAGCGGGTGTAGCGATAAGTCACCTTGGGGGCCCAGGCGGTATCCGCGAAGGTGTAGCCGGCTTCGCCGTACCAGGCCTTCTCAGGCCCCGTATCCTTGTCCTGCCAGGCGTACTCGAACGCCAGGCTGACGTTCTTGATACCTGCATCGCCTTCACCGCGCACGCTGTAGATGTTCATGCCCTTGCGCTGGCGCTGAAAGTCGCTGGCCCATTGATCGTTCACGTCGAGGCCATGCACCCAGGTCAAGCCGAGCGTCCCCGGTTGGGCGGTGTAATCCAGGGTGCCGGCGGCCAATTCGGTCTCGGCCTGGATGCGGTTGTCCGACTTGAGCCACAACACGCTGCCATGCAGGCCATCCTGGCCACCCAGGCGCAACACGGCGGTCTGATCGAACGAGTGCCGGGCCGCCAGGTAGTAAGCGCCACCACGGTTCAAGCTGCCATCGGCCGGGCCCTTGCCCGGATTCAGGCCGTCATCGTTGATCAGGAACCCTCGACCAACCTTGACCACTTGGCGTCCGCCGGAAATATCCACGCCGTCTTTGCCCAACAGCGGAAACAGATCACCGGAGCGCCAGCCCAGGTAGGCGTCTTCAACCGTCGTCTTACGCTCGGTGCCCAGGCTGTTGCCGCCTGGATCCCCATCGCCCCACGTGGCGGAGCTGACCAGGGCGAAAGCCCCGTACGCGGTGCCATTCCCGCCCAAGGCCTGGTCAACGCTCAAGCCGTACTTGATAAAGCCCTCGCGCCAACTGGAACCGCCCGGCGCGCCATCGTAGTTGTAGCGGCTGTTGAACTGACCGTACACCGCCGTCATGTTGGCGTTGAGATGACGACTGTCATCGCTGTACAGCTCATAAGCGTGCACTTGATTGATGGCGCCAAGCGTCAACAAGCACACCAGTGTGCGACCGAATAGGGGGCGACGTGCTGGATCGTACATGGTTCAAACGCCTTGTTCGTCAGCGCGCTTGCGCACAAACAACAGTTGCTGGCCGGTGAACTCCAGCAGCCCCTCAAGACCGAACTCGACGCCAAACCCCGACATCTTGCTGCCGCCAAACGGCGTGTTCGGCTGGATCTGTGCGTGGCAATTGACCCACGCAACCCCGCTTTCCAGGCGACTGGCCAAGGCCTGGGCCTGCTCGGTATCCGGTCCCCAGACCGATCCGCCGAGCCCCATGTCACCGGCATTGGCGCGGCGCAGCACATCCCCCACGTCCCGGTAAGCAATCAAGGGCAGCACGGGGCCAAACTGTTCCTCGTCCACCAGGCGATGCCCGTCGGTAACGTCCGCAACCAGCGTGGGCGGATAGAAAAACCCAGGCTTATCCAGGCGCGCACCGCCGCACAACACCCGTGCACCGTGTGCCCGCGCGTCGGCGACCAATGCCTCCACCAGTTCCAGTTGCTCAAGGTTCTGCACGGGCCCGAAGGTCACACCGGCCTCCAGACCATCCCCCACCACCTGGCGCGCGGCAATGTGCGTCAGCGCATCGGCAAAGGCCTGGTACTGCGACTCGTGGATATACAGGCGCTTGAGGGCCGCGCAGGTCTGGCCCATGTTGAGAAAGGCCGCCTGGAAGATTTCCTCGGCCACCGCCTCCACCGACGTTCCTGGCAATACGATTGCCGCATCGTTCCCGCCCAGCTCCAGGGTCAGGCGCTTGAGGTTGCTGGCGGCGCCACGCATCACGCTCTGCCCGGTAGCGGTAGAACCGGTAAAGACAATCTTCTGGATACCGGGGTGCGAGGTGATCGCGCTGCCGAAGCCCTGCTCACCGGTCACGCAGTTGATCACGCCCTGAGGCACGTGACGGGCAATGATTTGCGCCAGACGCAAGGTGCTCAGCGGCGTCAGGCTCGACGGTTTGCTGATCACGCAGTTACCGGCACGCAGCGCCGGCATGATGTGCCAGACGGCGATCATGAACGGCCAGTTCCAGGGTGTGATCGACGCCACGACACCCAAGGGTTTACGGTGCAGTTCGACGCGTTGCGTGGGGGTTTCCTCCACCAGTTCCACCGCGATCTCCTGAGCGGCCGCGTAGCGGGTCCAGGCGGCGGCTCCCATGACCTCGGAAAACGCCAGCTCCAGCGGTTTGCCTTGCTCCAGCACAATCAGCCGGGCCAGTGAATCGGCCTCCTGCTCGATATCCGCCGCAATCCCCAACAAACGCTCACAGCGGTCAGGGTGGCTGCTGTGGCGCCAGCTTTTGAATGCCTGCTGCGCGGCGTCGACTGCCTGGTCGAGTTGCCCCAGGGATCCTGCCGGGCATTGGGCAAATGCGACACCCGTGGCCGGGTTGATCACGTCAAACTGACCTTGTTCGCCGGCCACTTGAGCGCCATCGATGAGCATCTTGTAGTTGTGCATTTGAAACCTTCCTTTCACGTGCAGACCCACCCTGTCGAGCAACGACAGGCGGTAATTGTCTGATTAACTGGAGCGTTCTTAGAGCTTGTGGCTGCCCAAGGCGAGAAACCGTTGCGGGGAGATCCTTCGCAGCCGCGCGGCGAGCACGATGCCGATGATCAGGGCCGCGGGAATAATCGCGCAGAGGCTGTATGACAGCAGTTGGCTGGCACCGGTCAGTACATCGAAATGCACCACCGCCAGCACCAGTACCAGGAACAACGCCAGGCAGGAGAAACCGGGCAGGATACGTCCGCGCAAGAGCCCGACGTTAAGCTCGGGATGGCGATGGAAGTAGACGCACACCGCCACAGAGGTCAGTGCCATCAGCAAAATCACGCACAGCGTGGCCAGGTTGGACAGCCAGGCAAACAGTTGCAGGATCGGATCGGCATCCATCGCGGCGAAAATCAGCACCACCACCGCTGCGATCAGGCTCTGCAACGCCGAGCCCATATGCGGGCTCTGGTGCACGCGGTGGGTCGTGCCCAGCAGGCTGTGCAACAAGCCATCACGGCCGATGGCATAGAAGTAACGCGCTGCTGCGTTGTGAAAGGCCAACAGCCCGGCGTAGATACTGACCATGAACAGCACGCGAATGATCTGGGTCAGTTGCGGCCCGACAAAGTGGTCGGACATGCCGTAGATAAACGTGGTCGGGTCCTGCAAGGATTGCAGCAGCGGCACGATCTTGTCTGAACCCACGCCCACCACCATTGACCACACCGACAACGCGTAGAAACCACCGATCAGCAACACCGAACAGTAGGTGGCAATCGGAATGCTGCGCTTGGGGTCCTTGGCCTCTTCGCCGTAGATGGTCGTGGCCTCGAAGCCGATAAAGGCAGCGAAACAGAACAACAGGCCGATTGACGGCGTGCCACTGAACACATGGCTGCTGCTGAACGAGTCCAAGTTGATGCCGTTGTCGCCGCCAGACTTGAGAATGGCGAAGTCCAGGACCGCCTTCGCCAGGTACTCGGCGATCACCACCACCGACAGCACCCGCGCTGACAGGTCAATCTTGCGATAGCCCAGGATCGCGATGCTCGCCATCGCCATCAGCGAGTAAGCCCACCAGGGCAACACCAGGCCGAAGGCTGCTTCCATGGTGCCGCTGACCACCCCGCCGAACATCCCGTACAACCCGACCTGCAGGATGTTGTAGGCAAACATCGCCAGCACCCCGGCGGCACCGCCCGCCAGGCCACCCAGGCCTCGGGACGTGAACGCGTAAAAACCACCGGCATTGGTCACGTGGCGCGACATGGTGGTGTAGCCCACCGAGAACGCCAGCAGCACCAGCAAGGCGAGGATCAGCAAGGCCGGGGTACCGGCACCGTTGCCCAGCATGATGCCGATGGGGAAACCACCGGCGATCACACTCAGCGGGCTCGCCGCCGAAATCACGAAAAAGATAATGAAGCCCACACCCAGGGCACCACGCTTGAGCTCCGTGGAGCTGTTGACCGGGATAGATACACTCATGTTGTTGACCTTATTCTATGAGGCAGTCGCTTTAGGGTTGGCCCGACCACACCGCATCGGCACCGGTTAGCGTTTTGTTTTAGTTGCGCGCTGAATTTGATCCTATGCCCGCCCTTGAGCCGCTCGCTATCCCAAATCGGTAGCATCCGAAGCCCCGCCCCAAAACAGGTCGAGGCGGCACGCTCAATCCCGGCGCAGTTGCCGATTTGGGATAGCCGCCTGGCCTGTCATGCCTGCAACCTAGCCTCAGCCGTGCTATGCCCGGATGCCGGCAACCAGAATAAGAATGAGGGCTCGCCCCCCAGCCCATCATCGCGAAGCCCACTTGTAGGACGCCCCGACCATGCATCTAGCTCACCTCACCATTCAATGGCGTATCACCCTGCTCAGCGGACTCTGCCTGCTGACAGTAGTGGCGGCCCTGATTGGCGCCAGCGCGTATCAGAATCAAGCCAGTGCAAAGCTGCTTAAAGAGCAGAGCAGCGAGTTGCTCGCCCACGCTGCGCTGGAGCGCTTGCAGGCCCAGGCCATGGCGCATGGCCAACAGGTGGAGCGTTTTTTCAGTGAAACCGCGCTATATGGCGAAGGGTTTGCGCAACAGGTTCTGCAACTGCGCGAGCAAACGCTCAACGGTCGCCTGACGGTCGCGCAATTGCGCGAAGCCCTGATCAGCAGCGCCCGCGAAGCCCTGAAACAGCGCGAAAAAGTGCTCGGCCTGTACGTCATCATGCTGCCGGATGCGTTGGCCGGCACTGACGCCGCCTGGCGCGACCAACGCGCCATGGCAGGCAATGAAACCGGGCGCTTCGCGCTGTATTGGTCACAGAGTCAACCGGGGCAACTGGTGCAAGAGGTACTGAGCGAGGCACAAATCGCCGCGAACACCGCGCCCCCCGGCAGCGAACCAGGAAACGCCTGGTACGCTTGCCCTCAAGCACAAAGACGGGTGTGTGTGGTCGAGCCGTACACCATCGAAGTGGAAGGCCAGAAATCCCTGATGAGCAGCATTTCCATCCCCTTGATCGTCAACGGCAAAGTGCTCGGCGTGGTGGGCATGGATATTAGCCTCGACACCCTACAGAAGCTGGCCGCCGACCTCGGTCAGGACCTGTACCAGGGCAACAACGAAGTCACCATTATGTCGGCCTCGGGCCTAGTGGCAGGACGCAGCGGCAACGTCTCGGGCGACACGCTCGATATACGCCAGCCCCTTCAGCCCGTGGCGGGCAACCCGGCCTGGCAACTGGAGATCAAGGTTGCGCAAGCACGGGTGCAGGCGTCTGCCCGACTGATGCAAAGCGAACTGGACGCTAAAAGCCGCGAGGCCAACTGGCTTAACCTGGGCTTGGGCATTTTTGCCAGCATCCTGGGTATGCTGCTGATCTGGCTCGCCGCTTACGGCGTGACACGTCCATTGATCAAAATGGCCGAGCTGCTCGATGCCATTGTCGAAGGTGACGGCGACCTCACCCAGCGCCTGCCCGCCGGCAGGCGCGACGAGTTGGGGCATTTGGCCACTGGGGTCAATCGCTTCCTGGACACGTTGCAGCCCATTATTCGCGATATCCAGACCGCGTCGATGGATACCCGAAACAGCGCCGATACATCGTCAGGCATTGCCCGCGAAGTCAGTGTTGGCATGCAGCGTCAGTACCGCGAAGTCGAGCTGGCGGCGACCGCTTTGCACGAAATGAGTGCCAGCGCCCAGGAAGTGGCACGTCACTCCCACAGCGCCGCCAACGCAGCTACCACCGCAGAAAGCGCGAGCCGATCAGGCCAGGCGGTGTTCTCAACCGCCGAACGCGGCATTGAGGCCCTTGATCAGCGCCTGGAAACCACCCTCCAACAAGTCAACGCGCTGGCCCATAGCAGCGCCCAGATCGGCCAGGTACTGGACGTCATCAGCGCCATCGCGCAGCAGACCAATCTGCTGGCGTTGAATGCAGCCATCGAAGCGGCCAGGGCCGGCGAACAGGGCCGTGGTTTCGCGGTGGTGGCCGACGAAGTCAGGCACCTGGCGAGTAACACCCAGAGCTCGGTCGAACAGGTACGCACGGTGATCGAAACCTTGCAACAGCTGAGCCAGGATGTGGTGCACAGCACCCAACTAAGCCGCGAACAAGCCGGCGGCAGCGTGATCCAGGTACAACAAACCCGGGTGGCGCTGGAGAGCATTTCGAAGGCCGTGGATGTGATCGAACAGATGAATCAGCAGATCGCCAGCGCGGCACTGGAGCAAAGTGGCGTGATAGACGATATCAGCCATCGGGTCAGCGACATTCGTGGCATCAGCGAAACACTCGCCGGCCGGATGAACGAGGCGTCGAAGGCCAGTGATTTACTGCATCAAATGGCCAATCACCAGCAGCAACTGGTCAGGCATTTCCGCGTGTAAAGGGTATGCCGCCTGACTGAGCTACAGTGGCCGCCCTCCCATTCGCCTTCAATGAGCACCACCCATGACGTTTTCACGCCGCTGGCTGATCCTCGCGATTATTTCCAGCGCATTGCTGCTTATCGTCATCGACATGACGGTGCTCTACACCGCCCTGCCCACGCTGACCCGAGAGCTGAATGCTTCAGCCTCGGAAAAGCTCTGGATCGTCAACATCTATGCGCTGATCGCCGCTGGCCTGCTGCTGGGCATGGGGACACTCGGTGACCGTCTCGGGCACAAACGCCTGTTCATCGGCGGGCTTGGTGTGTTTGGCCTGTTCTCGCTGATGGCGGCGTTTTCAACCTCCGCCGCTGTATTGATCGGTGCACGCGGTTTCCTCGCGGTCGGCGCGTCGATGATGATGCCCGCCACGCTGGCGATCGTGCGGGTGACGTTCACCGACCCGCGTGAACAGGCCATGGCGTTCGGCATCTGGGCCTCGGTGGCGTCAGGCGGCGCGGCGTTCGGCCCGGTGATCGGCGGCCTGCTGCTGGAGCACTTCTGGTGGGGCTCGGTGTTCCTGATCAACGTGCCGATTGTGCTGGTCGCGTTGGTCGTCGGCGCGCTATTGATCCCGAATAACCCCGGGGATGCGAGCAAACGCTGGGACTGGCTGGGATCGCTGCAGGTGATGATCGGCTTGATCAGCGTAGCGTATGCGGTGAAGGAACTCGGCAAGCGCACGCCCTCTTTCGAAGGCATGCTGATTGCACTGGTGCTGGGCGCGCTGTTCCTGACGCTATTCATTCGGCGCCAGCGCCGCGCGACCCAACCGATGCTCGACCTGGCGCTGTTCAGTTCCGCCGGTTTCAGGAACGCGGTGATTGCGGCGGTTGTGTCAGCTGCTGCGTTGATCGGCATGGAGCTGGTGTTCAGCCAACGCCTGCAACTGGTGCTGGGCCTGTCGCCACTGGAAGCCGCATTGTTCATCCTCCCGCTACCGCTGGGCTCGTTTATCTCCGGGCCGCTTGCCGGTTACTACCTGCCTCGCCTGGGGAACCAGCGGATGCTGTTCTGGACGCTGCTGCTATCCGCGGCGTCGATGCTGGCTTACCTGCTGTTGTATGAGGCGGCGGTGTACCTGCAACTGATCGTTCTTGGGCTGCTGGGGCTTACCATTGGCGCAGCACTGACGGCGTCGTCCAGCACCATCATGCTCAGCGTACCGGCCGATCAGGCCGGCATGGCCGCCTTCGTCGAGGAGGTGTCGTTTGAATTGGGCGGTGCCGTCGGTGTGACGCTGTCGGGCAGCCTGTTGTCGGCGATTTATGCGTACTCGGCGGGCCTGGCGATTCCAGCGTGGCTGAGCCGCAATCCCGCGACATTCGACAGTCTGGACGATGCGCTGGTGGTCGCCGAAACCTTGTCGCCCGAAGGCGCCGCGATGCTGCGCGCATTCGCCCGCTCGGCCTTCGATGCGGGCTTTGTTGCGGTGCTGGTGGCGTCGGCAGCGCTGCTTTTGATCGCAGCGCTGCTGGTCAAGCTGGGCCATCAACCACCGCGGGCCGCGCCTTAGAGCTTGTGGCTGCCCAAGGCCAGGAACCGCTCTGGCGATGCCTTGCGCAGCCGCGCCGCGAGGAATACGCCGCCCAGCAAGGCCAATGGAATAATCGCGCAGAGACTGTAGGACAGCAATCGGCTGGCGCCGGTGAGCACGTCGAAATGCACCACGGCAAGGATCAGCACTGCCAACAGGGCCAGGCAAGAGAAACCGGGGAAAATCTGCCCACGCCAAACCCCGACCTTGAGCTGCGGTTGACCTCGGAAGTACATCAGCACCGCTGCCGAAGTGAGCGCCATCAGCAAAATCACGCAGAGCGTGGCCAGGTTGGACAGCCAGGCAAACAGTTGCAGGATCGGATCGGCATCCAGCGCAGCGAAAATCAGCACCACCACGGCCGAGATCAGGCTCTGCAACGCCGAGCCCATATGCGGGCTCTGGTGCACGCGGTGGGTCGTGCCTAACTGGCTGTGCAGCAAACCGTCACGGCCGATCGCATAGAAGTAGCGCGCGGCGGCGTTATGAAAGGCCAACAGCCCGGCGTAGATACTGACCATGAACAGGACGCGGATAATCTTTGTCAGGTGCGGGCCGACAAAGTGGTCGGACATGCCATAGATAAAGGTGGTCGGGTCCTGCAAGGCCTGCAGCATCGGCACGATTTTATCCGCGCCCACGCCCACCACCATCGACCACACCGACAATGCGTAGAACGCCCCAATCAGCAACACCGAGCAGTAAGTCGCAATCGGAATGGTGCGCTTGGGGTCCTTGGCCTCTTCGCCGTAGATGGTCGTGGCCTCGAAGCCGATAAAGGCAGCGAAACAGAACAGCAGGCCGATTGACGGCGTGCCACTGAACACATGGCTACTGCTGAACGAATCAAGGTTGATGCCGCTGTCGCCGCCGGACTTGAGGATGGCGAAGTCCAGGACCAGGATCGCCAGGTATTCGGCGATCACCATCACCGACAGCACCCGCGCTGACAGGTCAATCTTGCGATAGCCCAGGATCGCGATGCTCGCCATCGCCATCAGCGAGTAAGCCCACCAGGGCAACGCCAGGCCGAAGGCAGCCTCCATGGTGCCGCTGACCACCCCGCCGAACATCCCGTACAACCCGACCTGCAGGATGTTGTAGGCAAACATCGCCAGCACCCCGGCGGCACCGCCCGCCAGGCCTCCCAGGCCTCGGGACGTGAACGCGTAAAAACCACCGGCATTGGTCACGTGGCGCGACATGGTGGTGTAACCCACCGAGAACGCCAGCAGCACCAGCAAGGCGAGGATCAGCAAGGCCGGGGTCCCGGCGCCATTGCCCAGCATGATGCCAATGGGGAAGCCGCCGGCGATCACGCTCAGCGGGCTTGCCGCCGACACCACGAAGAAGATAATGAAGCCCACACCCAGGGCACCACGCTTGAGCTCCGTGGAGCTGTTGACCGGGTTAAATACACTCATGTTGTTGACCTTATTGTATGAGGCAGTCGCTTTAGGATCGGTGCAGCCGGCTACGCAGCGTCACCAAACAGCTTGTCGTTCTTATTGCACGCTGGCACTGATCCTATGCCTGCGCCGCAACGCCTCGATATCCCAAATCGGTAACTCAAGCACCCACAGCGAAGCTCCTGCGCATTCAGAGCTGATGACGCAGGCTATTTCAGGTCTTTCTAGCGTTGTTTGTCAGGCCCGCACACAACTCGTGATGGCGGCGCGGGCAGTCTGGGATGGCAATTCCGCGAACAGCTCTTGGTATTCCGCGGCAAAATGGCTCAGGTGATAAAAGCCCCACTGGGCCGCGGCATCGCCAATCGACAGCTCGCAGGCGCGGGTAGACATCAAGGCTCGACGGACACCGTTAAGCCTCACGGAGCGCAAGTAATTCAGTGGAGTGGTCTCGGCGACCGAGCGGAAGCTGTTCTGCACCGTGCGTCGGCTCACCTGAAGGCGTTGGCATAAATCGATCACGCTGGGCACGTTGATCATTTCGCCGGTTGCCAGGCGGTGGCATTTCTCTACGATAAAACTGCGCGTGGAGCTGGGACTGCGCTGTTGCTTGTCGCAGGCTGGGTCGATCATCAGTTGCAACAACTCGCTGAGCATCGCCTGCTCCAACGCCGCCTCGCGCTCTTGATCCAGCGTGCTATCGAGATCTTCGTACACCAGTGCCTGGGAGAAAAGCGCCAGCAATCGGCGCCGGGCCTGTGCAAATCGCTGGGGAGAAACCCTGATCACCGGCTGGCGCAGCAACCGGTTGAGTTCCTTGGCCGAAGCGGTCTGCTCCAACGCCTCATCGAATAACTCACGCTCGAAGGTGATGGAAAGCAGCTCCATGCCCATCGGCATATGGAACATGAATTCCTCGCCGCCATGGAGAAAGAACAGGCTGCTGTCATCTACCTCGCGCCCCTGCATGCGAATCGATCCCGGGACGTTGATCGGCACGGCAAAGCACATCTTGCCTTTAGGCGCCACGCCGTTCTGTACCACGCGCTGGTTGATCTGTTCGAGAAACAGGTGGCAACCCGAGGTTGTCAGTTGCATGAGCGTGCTCTCGGCGCAGCCCGAGGTTAACTGGCTGTAGTCCTGGTTCCACTGCTGGATGGTGGCTGCATGGACATGGATATCGCGAAAATGGCTGATCGTTTGGTTTTTCATTGGGGCATGCCTCTACCAATATTTTTGTTTTTTTTAGATCGGCGATCCAATTGATAGTCGCACATCGCAAAAGTCCTGCAAATTGTTTATGTGCTGGAATGCAAGCAAACCATGTGCCGATTCGGGATACCGGCCTGGAACGCGCGCCGGAGATGATCGGCACACTTAAATAGACATTCCAGAGAGACCGTCATGAGTGAAGCCAAATTTCAATCCCTGCACTTTGCAGATGCCCCGCAGATTATTTCCGGCGAACTGCCCGGCCCCAAGACCCGCGAAGCCCTGGCGCTGTCGGCGCGCACCGAGTCGATGGCGCGCGGCGGCGGACGTATGCCGGTGGCCATGGACCGTGCCTTCGGTGCGACCTTCAAAGACCCCGACGGCAACACCTACATCGACCTGTCCGCAGGCGTCGGTGTCAGCAGCGTGGGCCGCTGCCACCCCAAAGTGGTGCAGGCGATTCGCGAACAGTCCGAAGTGCTGATGCATGCCCTGGAAATCAACAGCACCCGGCGTACCGAGTTGGCTGCCAAGCTTTCCGAAATCGCGCCCGAGGGTTTGCGTGGCGACTGCGTTACCTTCTTCACGCAAAGCGGCAGTGATGCGTTGGAGGCGGCGATCAAGTTCGCCAAGCGCGTCACCGGGCGGCACCAGATCATCGCCTTCCACGGCGGCTACCACGGCGTGTGGCACGCTTCCGGTTCGCTGACCACCGGCACGGCCTACCGCAAGGGCTTTGGTGCCCAGATGGGTGGGGTGATTCACGCGCCCTACCCTTACGCCTACCGCTTCCCTTTCGACACCACCCACAAGAGCGCCGAGCAGATCGCCGGTGAGTACATCGACTATCTACTGAACACCCCCTACACCGCGGCCGATGACGTGGCTGCCGTGATCGTGGAGCCGGTACAGGGCGAAGGCGGCTACGTGCCACCCTCTCCGGAGTTCCTGCAACTGCTGCGCAAGGCCTGCGACCGCAGCGGCACATTACTGATTGTCGATGAAGTGCAATCGGGTGCCGGTCGCACCGGCAAGATGTGGGCGGTCGAACATTCCGGCGTGAAGCCCGACATGCTCACCTTTGGCAAAGGCATCGGCAGCGACCTGCCCATGGCCGGCCTGATCATGCGCTCGGACCTGGCGGCGCAGATTCCCGACGGTTCCATGCCCAACACGTTCGCCGCCAACTCGTTGTCGGCCGCGGTGGCACTGACCAACATCAGCATCCTCCAGGACCCGGACCTTGACCTGCTCAACCGCGCCCACACCCTGGGCCTGGAGGCACAGGCGCATATTCGCGCCTTCAACAGCCCGTTGGTCGGCGAAGTGCGCGGGCGCGGCCTGATGATCGGTATCGAACTGATCGAAGACCCACTCACCAAGGCGCCCCTGGCGGGCGAGAAGATCGGCCAACTGATGGGCTACCTGCTCAACCACGGTGTGCTGATGATTCCGTGTGGCCGCTACAGCAACGTCATGCGCGTCATGCCTTCGCTGACCATATCTCGCGAGCTGTTCTTCAAGGCCCTGGATATCTTCGGCGACGCCCTGGCTTCTCTCAAAGCATGACCTTGCCCATTACTCGAGGACCGCAATATGACTGAGCACTTGAATCATTTCATCGAAGGTGTGTCCTGCGAAGCCTTCGACCGTCGTCGTATCAACCTGGTCAACCCCGTGAATGAACAGGTGTACGGCAGCTCCGCGCGAGGCACCCGCGAGGATGTCGACCGTGCGGTGGCCGCTGCACGCCAGCAACTGGAACGCGGCGAGTGGAGCCAACTCGACGGCGCCGCGCGTGGCCGACTGTTGTCGAAACTGGCCGACCTGGTTGAGCGCGACACTGAACTGCTGGCCGATCTGGACGCCAACGCTATCGGCCGCTCCCCCATCGAGCCGCGCCGGATGGACCTGCCCAACGCGATCGCCAACCTGCGCGCCGCCGCGGGCTGGGCCAACCAGCTTGAAGGTCGCACCATTCCCACCGGGGGTTACTTCGGAACCAAAACCCTGTCGTACACGGTGCGCGAGCCGGTCGGCGTGGTGGGTGCCATCGTGCCCTGGAACTCGCCGCTGATGATCACGGTGTGGAAGCTCGCTGCGTTGCTGGCGGCGGGCTGTACCGTCGTGGTCAAGCCATCGGAAGAAACCCCGCAGTCGGCCCTGCACCTGGCGCTGCTGGCGCAGGAAGCGGGCTTCCCGGACGGCGTGATCAACGTGGTCACCGGCTACGGCAATGAAGTGGGGCGCGCCCTGTGCGAACACCCGGATATTGCCAAGATCAGCTTCACCGGCAGCCCCGAGGCTGGGCGTGAAATCCAGCGCACCGCCGGTGTGTTGTTCAAGCGCGTGGCCTTGGAATTGGGCGGCAAGAGCCCGCAGATTGTGTTCGATGATGCGTCCTTCGACGACGCCCTGCGCGGCTGTACCCTCGGTCTGTTCGCCAACCAGGGCCAGGTGTGTGCGGCCGGTTCGCGGATCCTGGTGCAACGCAGCCTCGCCGACCGTTTTGGTGCAGCGCTGGCCGAAGCCGCACAGGCAGTGAGCGTGGGCGACCCTCGCGAGCCCGGCGTACAGATGGGGCCGGTGGCCAAGAAGGCTCAATTCGATCGCGTCAACCGCTACATCCAACTGGGCATCGACCAAGGCGCCACGCTGCTGGCCGGCGGCGTCTCGGCACCCAAGCAGGGCTGGTTCGTACGTCCGACGATCTTCGCCAACGCCCGCAACGACATGGAAATCGCCCGGGATGAGATCTTCGGCCCCGTCGGCACGCTGATTACGTTCGACAGCGAAGACGAAGCGGTCGCCCTGGCCAACGACAGCAGCTACGGCCTGGCGGCCACGGTCTGGACCAGCGACCTGGTACGAGCGCACCGCGTTGCTGCGGCAGTGAAAGCTGGCGCCGTGGGCATCAACTGCTGGAGCCCATTGGACGCCAACCTGCCTTGGGGCGGCGTCAAGACCAGCGGTATCGGACGTGAAGGGGGGTTCAGCGGCGCGCTGGCCTACACCGAGGAGAAAGTCATCACCGTCCTCCTGCCCGCCTGAGCCTATTCGTTGTCCTGACCGAGCCACCCTCCAACGTTGAGGGTGGCCATTCAACCGTGCATCGATCCGTGGAGAACCTGACATGAACCCAATAGATCAACCGACAATCGATCGGTACCCGACCTCCCTGCGCGTGTTGCACTGGGTGCGTGCCGTGCTCGTGCTGGGCCTGCTCTGGGCCGGCTGGCATATGACCGGAATGAATGATGAGGTGGCGAGCAAATTCGAGCTGTATTACCCCTGGCACAAGTCCTTCGGGGTGTTGACGTTCCTGGTGGTCCTGACTCAGCTCGCCGTGCGCTTTCGCACCCCCAATTTGCCGCAGCCGCTGGAAACCCTGGCGGGGTATGAACGGTTCCTGTCACGCCTGATTCAGCGCGCCATGTATGCGCTGTTGGTGATCGTGCCGTTGATGGGGTACTCCATGTCGAGCACGTTCACCATGAGCGACGGCGTGTTCTTTTTTGGGGTTAACCTGCCCGAGCTGTTGCCAAAGAATGACGATTGGTTCGTCTTGTTCCAATGGCTGCACAAAGTCCTCGCCTATAGCTTGCTTGTCCTGATCGTGCTGCATGTGGCGGGCGCCCTCAAGCATCGCTTCTACGACCGCGATCCGCGCAACGATGTGCTGCGCCGCATGCTCTGAATGGATGAGGCGTTGACGCAAAACGTCAACGCCTGCCTGGCCCCGCAACAGCCCTCAATGACAACTCAGAACGTCGCCCACACAATGAACTGCATGTACGTGTTGGTCGACGCGCTGCCGCTCTGCCCGCCCCCGTTGCCTAACCACTTCTCAGGCTTATAGAAGCCGATCAACGGCGAAAGCGTGATGTTATCCGTGACCATCCAATCCAGAAACAGGTCGACCTCCCGCGCCGCGAAGTCCCGTTCATTGCGACGGGACAGTTGGTGGTAGTCGAAGGCCATCGCGTTCAGGGTCAATTTCTCGGTGGGCCGGACAGAGAGCAGCACGTCGTTGATCTGCATATTCGACGTCACTGAACCGGCGTAGTTGGACGCGACTTCACCCTGGTAGCGTTTGCGAAAGCCGCCCTGGAACAGGAAGTCCCACCCTTCGGAATAGCGCGAATAGCGATAACTGACCGTCGGCTGCCATCGCACATCGGTGAAGGTGTAGCCCGCGTCGAAGAACATCGCCCGCTGTGAACCGGAACGTTTTTCCTGGCGCGCCACCTCGAATGCGAAGTCGGCGTTCTCAATCCCGGCGTTGCCCTGCCCGCGAATGCTGTAGACATTCATGCCCTTGCGTTCAAGCCGATCTGCGAAGGCATATTTCTCATCCACATCCAGGCCGTGTATGTAGGTCGAACCGATCGAACCGATGGCGGTGGTGTAGTCGATAGTGCCCACTGCCAGTTCGGTCTTGGACTGCCCGGGGTTATCGGATTTCAACCATATCAAGCTGCCGTGCAGCCCTTCCTTGCCGCCCAGCTTCAGCACCGCCGTGTTGCCAAACGCCAGGCGTTGGCCAAGGTAAAAGGCGCCCCCCCTGTCGAACCGGCCATCGCGCACGCCCTCGATGGGGTTGAACGCCTTGCCTGGGTTGTAGCCATCATCGGTGATCAGGAAACCGTCCACCGTCACCAACTGGCGACCGAAAGAGAAATCCACACCGTCCTTGCCCAGGGCGGGCAGCAGGTCGCCTGATCTCCAGCCGAGGAAAGCATCTTCCACGTCGGTACGGCGCTCATTGCCCGCGGTGATCGCCCCTGCGTCCCCGTCGCCCCAGGTGCCGCTGCTGAGCAGGCTGAAACCGCCATAGACGGAGCCCGCGATGATCTTGTCGGTCGTGCCGTTGAGGCCATATTTGGCGTAGCCCTCCTGCCAGCGCATGCTGCCGGGCTCTTTCTCCGGGTCACCGATGTAGTTACGAGTACTGCCAAACCAACCAAATGCGGCGCCCAGGTCGGCGTTCAAGACGGTTGCACCATCATCTTCGGTGTAGAGCGTGTAGGCATGTGCCTGCACGCCGACCGCACAGAGTGCAACCATCGACAATAAGGGTGCGTAGGGGGGAATGCGCATAACGTCTCTCCTGTTTTTATAGTTCTGAGGTAAAGCACAAGTGTTCCGGCCTGGGCCGCCTACGCGATAACCCAAATCAGCAACTGCATGGGCCTGCGCGCCAATCCGTCGTTATGCGATACCTCATCCGCGCCAAGCGCCTGAAAACCTTCAACGGTTGCCGTTTTGGGATACGCCTCTGAACGCGAGCTCCCTATGCTCGGTTCATAAGAACCATAAAAAACGAGGCCCCCCGCCATGTCCCCTTTGTCACGCTTCCCGTTGCTCCGTCAGGGGCTTTGTCTTCTAACCCTGATCGGCTGCAGTGCCTTACCGCCTGTTGCCAGTGCCCACCATTCATTTGCGCTGTTCGACCAGACCCAGACGATCACGATCAAGGGTGTCGTCGAGCGCTTCGCCTGGACCAACCCCCACATCACGATTTACCTCGACGTTCCCGGCCCGCCGGCACAGCGCTACAAGATCGAGACGGGCAGCGTCAACGCGCTGCAACGCACGGGCTGGACGTCCAGCTCGGTCAAGGCTGGCGAAAGCGCCGAGGTGTCGTTCAAGCCGTTGAAAAGCGGCGAGCCGGGCGGGTTGCTGGTGGAGATCAAGATGGGTGACGTGGTGCTCTCGGGCGGCGGCTGAACGCAGCCCTTTGCGAATGCGGCAACACCAGAACTGGGCAAACCAGCAACGCGGAGACATTTCAATGAAACGAGCACGTTCTTCCAACACAGCCATGATCGTTCTGGGGGTGGTCCTCATGACGCTCTCCGGGATGAGCAGCGCCGCGACAGCCTCGAAAACCCAAGCCGACAAGCACAGCTCGGCCGCCCGGCCTGACATCAGCGGTACTTGGGAAAGAACCCCGGACGACTGGTTCGGCGAAAACCCGGACGATCCGGTACACCCCGGCGGTCCGATGGACCTCAAGGCGCCCTATGACGCCGAGTACGTCGAGCTCAAGAAGAAACAAGCCGTGGCCAACGCAGCCGGGAAGCCGATCGCCACCACCAGTTCAAGGTGCCTGCCCGAGGGTATGCCGACCATGATGGCGGCGCTCTTCCCGATCCAGATCATTCGCGATGACAAGCAAGTGATCATCCTCGGCGAGTACCTCCAGCAAGTGCGACGGATTCTCTTGAACCAGGCCATGCCGCCAACAGACAAGCTCGACCCCCTGTACCAAGGCCATTCGCGCGGCCACTGGGAGGGCGACACGCTGGTGGTCGAGACACAAAGCGTACGCACCGACGTGCGCTTCTATGACGTGCCCCACGGGCCGGCCATGAAGATCACCGAACGCATCCGGCTGCGCGGGCCGGATCGCTTGGAAAACCAGGTCCTGATCGAAGACCCGCAAGTACTCAACACCCCGTATCGCTTTACGTTTGAGTACAAGCGCTCCAACTACGCCATTCAAGAGTACGTGTGCGAGAACAACCAGATCGTGATCGACAGCGAGGGCAAAGCATCTCTGAGCCTTGAGTGATGACGCCTATCCAACCCCCTGCTGGAGCTTTACGAATGGAACGCCTGACCCCTATCAGCATCAGCGTCGTGCTATGGCTGTGCATCGCGGCGAACACGTTCGCCGAGGTGCCCCGCATGCCCACGGCGATCGCGGTGCCGCCTTCCGACAAGGCGCCGCTGTCGTCGGCGACGCGCCCTGGCACCGAATACAGCGACCTCAACCACTACGGCTACATCGAGCAAGAGTACTACCTGCAAGGCGTCGCCCCGGCCATCACCGCCGCTGGCAAAACCCTGTTGGAAGCGCCTTACACCACGCGCATTCTGGTGCGCAAACCGGCGGACCCGGCACGTTTCAATGGCACGGTAGTGATCGAACCATTCAGTTGGTTCGGCGAACGTGCCGCCGGTTGGATCCTGACCCGCGACTATCTGCTGCGCCGCGGCTACGCATACGTCGGGTACACGCTGAATGTGAACAAGCCGGCGGTGGACCCCAAGTTCATCTCCGACACCCCAGAGGCCGAAGCCGAACAGATCGCCCAGTACGGACCGATCGTGAACTTCGAGTTCATGCGCCGCTTCGACTTTGCCCGCTACGCGCCGCTGGGCACCTATTACGACCCGGCACACTTCACGCGGGGCGCCGCGCCCGATCCGTTTGCGCCCCAGTCCCAGGGCATCGGCGCGCAACTGGCGCTGCTGCTTAAAACCAAAGGGGCACAGAGCCCTTTGGCGGGCCTGGATGTGCAGCGCGTCTATGTGAATAGCTGGGCCGTCACCGCGCAAGTCTGGATGGACTATCTCGACCAGGGCCGTCACCAGCAATGGCGCATGCCCGACGAAACACCGCTGATCGACGCCTACATGACCGGCCGCATGGCCTACGGGGAAGTGGGCGGCGACGTGATCCGCGTGCCCCGGCAGATGCCCGAAGGCGTGCCGTTCGTCACCGTCTACAGCCAGTCCGAATTGATGCATGACGTGATCGAAGGCATCCCCCTGCCCCCGGACACCGACTCCCCGCAGGTGCGCTACTACGAAGTCACCGGCATGCCCCACCTGCGTCTGGCCGACCTCGGCACGGAGCACACCGAGAAGCTCGCGGCCGATGTCGGCAAGGGTGACGACCCGCGCTGCCAGACGCTGTATGACGAACCGGTGGAACTGGTGGTCTCGGCGCTGCTGGATGGCATGGACCAGTGGGTACGCGACGGCAAGCCGATGCCCAACGCCCCGCGGGTGATACGCGACGGCAAGGCCGCTGCCCGTGCGCCCGCCACCGGCAACCTGCAAGGCGGCGTGCGCCCGCCGTGGATCCAAGTGCCAAGCGCCACCTACCTCACCGACCAAGAGACCGGCTGCGGGCTGATCTACGACACCAAGGTGCCTTACTCGAAGGAAGTGCTCGGCCGGCGTTATGGAAACTTCAGCCGCTATGCACAGAAGTTCGAAGACGCCAAAGCCGTTTCGATCCAGCAAGGGTACTTGCTACCGGAGGATGCGGCGGGTCTGCATCCGATCGCAAACCCTCAAGACTTCTAACCCATTGCAGGAGAAAAGCCGATGTCCTCTTCACTCATCATTGCCTGGATCTACGGGTCTCCCTTAAGCACCGCCATCCGCGACATCCTGTGGGTCATCCCCACGGTGCAGAGCATTCATATCATCGCCATCACCGTGCTCTTCGGCTCGGCGCTGATTTCCGATCTGCGCCTGGCGGGCGTGTTCGCCAGCGATGAGCCCTTGCGCGGCATCGTCCGCCGTTACTACCCCTGGATGCGCAATGCACTGATCGTCCTGTTGTGCACCGGGCTGGTGATGATCATCGCCGAGCCTGATCGGGTGCTCGTCAACTCGACGTTCTGGCTGAAGATGGTGCTCGTGGTGGCCGCGTTCAGCTTGACCTGGCTGCTTCGTCGCCCGCTGCTGCGGCGCCCCGCCGGCAACGTAGACAGTGACGACGCGCCGGGTTCCGTCAAGGCCTGTGCGTGGCTGTCGATCGGTTTGTGGTGCGTCGTGATCATCTGCGGCCGCTGGATCGCCTACACGATCTAAGCGTTTTCAACCAAAGTTCTCAGGTATTCTCCATGGATATTCAACCTCTGCTGCAAGCCGTCCAGGACACTCAGCTCGCGACGTTCATTCGCGAGTCAGGCTCGGTGTTCCCGATGCTGGAATCGGTGCATGTGATCGGCATCGCCATCGTCTACGGCACCATCGCTGTCGTGGACTTACGCCTGCTTGGCGTGACCGCCCACCGGCGCGGCGCGCTGAAACTGATCCAGGATCTGCTGCCGTACACCTGGGTCGCGTTCATGACCTGTGTGATCACTGGCCTGCTGATGTTCTGCGCCAATGGCACGACCTATGTGCAGAACACCGCGTTCCTTTTCAAAATGGGCCTGTTGATACTGGCGGGGATCAACATGGCAGTCTTCCATCTCGGGGCCTTTCGCCGAATTGCCGAATGGGACACGACACTGCCGCCTCCCCGCCAGGCGCGCGTGGCCGGCTTCAGCTCGTTGCTGTTGTGGGCGGGCGTGGTCTTCCTGGGCCGCTGGATCGCGTTCCTCTGATGGCGCGCCGCGACGCTGCAATCACGCAGGTGCGCCCACGCTCCAGCGGATGGGAGTCGCTGGCGTTGGTGCTGGCGACCCTGGCCGTCATCGCTGGCGTGGCAGGCTATGTGCTGCTGCGCCCCGAAAGAGTTGGCCCGCCCACCCCGTTGAGCTGGCAGGTGCGCTCCTTCGATGGCTTGGGCGCGGTCGATCAGGCCATACACAGCGCGTTGTTACCGGCCGGTGAAGAAATCATCTGGAACAACAACGATACCGGCGGCTGGGTCACCCTGGAGCAGGCGCAGACGCTGTTGCTGCCGCCCTTCTACCGGGATGCCTTCTGGAAAACCAATGGCGAGGTGCACTGGCAATTGATCCTGCCTGGCTCCCACCTGGCCCATACAGGTGGCCATGACGATGATGCCGCTGAGGCGAACCCGCCCGTCAACGCTGTGTCCCAGGCCACCCTGGGGCAAGGTGCAACGGTGTACTACGGCTCTGGCGGCCATGCACCGGGCCAGAGCGCCTACCTGCTGGTCATCGGTCACGCCCATGCGGGGGTGATGTGGGCCAACCAAGCGACGATCTGGGTCCACCGTGACCCGAACGCGCCCTACCCCGCCATCGTCAAGCCCGAATCCCTGGTCGGCGAGGGTTGGCGCCAAGTCATCCCGTACGACGGTGCCAGTGAAATCGAACGCGTAAAAGGAACCCAGCCATGACTGTTTCTACGAAACACCGCGCCTTGTGGCGCCGTTGTATCGCGCTGCTGGTGTTGATACCCGCCATCGCGCTTGCCGGCCCTGCCTTCGCCTCGGCAAAGAAGCTCAAGATCGGCATCACCCTGCATCCCTACTACAGCTTCGTGAGCAATATCGTCGGTGATCGGGCCGAGGTCGTTGCGCTGATCCCCGCAGAGGCTAACCCGCACAACTACCAGCCGCAGCCCGACGACATTACCCGCGCGATGAATATCGATGTGCTGGTGGTCAACGGCATCGGTCACGATGAATGGGCCTTCCAGATCATCAAGGCTGCCGGCCGCACGCAAACGCTGCCGATTATCCAGGCGAATGCCACGGTGGCGCTGATTCCCATCGGTGGCGACCAGGAAGGGGTCAAGGTGGTCAACCCGCACACCTTCGTGTCCACCACGGCAGCGATACAGCAGGTGTTCGAGATCGCTCGCCGGCTGGGAGAGCTGGACCCGGACAACGCTGCGGTGTATCGAAAAAATGCCCTGGCGTATGCGGGCCGTATCCGCGAGCTACGCGCAGGCTTCATGACGCGCTTCGCCGCGCTGGACCTGTCTTCGTTCCGCTGTGCGACGACCCATGCGGGCTACGACTACATGATGCAGGAGTTCGGCCTGTTCGTAAGCGCCGTGATCGAGCCGCGCCACGGCGTCGCGCCGACGGCACGCCAGTTGGCCAACACCATCGAGGCGATCAAGAAGGCCAACGTCAAAGTGCTGTTCGCCGAGAAAAACTTCTCCCTCGACTTGGCCAAACCCATCGAAGCCGCCACCGGCGTGAAGGTGTTCGCCCTGTCCCACATCACCGGCGATACCTACAGCGCGGACGAGTTTGAGGTGGCGATGCGCGAAAACCTCGAAACCCTGGCGCAAGCCGTCGAGTTTACGAAGCAATGAATGCGCTAAAGGAGGAATACGCGATGCGCGGCCCCGCCATTGTGTTCGACAACGTCTCCCTGCAACTGGGAGGTACACAGGTGCTCGATCAGGTGAGCTTGCGCATAGAAGCCGGCGCCTTGCATTGCCTGGTAGGCCCCAACGGCGGAGGCAAGACCTCACTGGTGCGTGCGCTGCTGGGCCAGATGCCGCATTCGGGGACGATCCGCTTCGAGGGTGAATGCGTCACGCCCCTGGGGTATGTCCCGCAACTGCCGGACTTCGACCGCAACGTGCCGATGACGGTCAACGATCTCATGGCCCTGTTGGGCCAACGTCGACCCGCCTTCTTCGGCGCAAGCCGCGCCGCCAAGGCGGGCCATGTCGAGGCCCTGGCGCGTACCGGTATGGCGGGGATGGGGAAAAAGCCGTTTGGCAGCCTGTCCGGCGGCCAGCGTCAGCGCGTGCTGCTGGCCCAGGCCATAAGCCCGATGCCCTGGCTGTTGATCCTCGATGAACCCACCGCCGGGATCGACGAGGCCGGCGTGCGCCTGGTGGAGACACTGGTAGCGGAGCTGAACAGCCGTGGGGTGACCATCCTGTGGATCAACCACGACCTCGAACAGGTCAAGCGTATCGCGCAGTCCGTCACCCTTATCAACCAGCGGGTGCTGTTTCACGGCCCCGCCGATCAGATCGACAGCCGACTGGAGGCCATTCGATGAATGCCTTTTACGATTTCATTCGCGACCATCTCCAGGCGCTCGCCGCGACTCACGTGTTGCCGCAGCCGTTCGAATACGAGTTCGTGATCAATGCGTTGATGTGCTCAGTGCTGATCGGACCGTTGCTGGGTGTGCTGGGCTCGATGGTGATGATCAAGCGGATGGCGTTCTTCAGTCAGTCCGTGGGCAATGCGGCGATGACCGGCGTGGCCATTGGCGTGCTGATCGGTGAGTCCTATACCTCGCCCTACTTCTCGATGTTCGGCTTCTGCCTGCTGTTCGCGCTGACCCTCAAGTACACCCAACACCGCACCACCCTGGCGAATGACACGCTGATCGGTGTGTTCCTCTCCATCTCCCTGGCGGTCGGCGCTTCATTGCTGCTGTTCGTGTCGGCAAAAATCAACACACACGTCATGGAAGGTGTGCTGTTCGGCTCGATCCTGGCCGTCGACCACACCGACATGAACGTACTGCTGGGCGTGACAGTGATTTGCACGCTGATCGGCCTGCCGCTGTACAACGGCATGTTGCTCTCCAGCCTGAATCCGAGCCTGGCCCACGCACGCGGCGTAAAGGTGCGCAGCGTCGAATACCTGTTCGTGGTGCTGGTCACCCTGGTAACGGTCGCCTGCTTGAAGATCATCGGCGCCGTACTGGTAGAGGCCTTGCTGCTGATACCGGCAGCAGCGGCCCGCAACATCAGCCACTCACTGCCAGGCCTGGTCAGCTGGACGGTGGTCATTGCGACCTTTTCCTGTGTGGTCGGCATTCTGGCACCGATGCAGTTCCATATCCCCGTACCCACGGGCGGCGCCATTGTGATCGTCGCGGCCTTGGTGTTTGCGTTCACCACCCTCATCCGAGGCACCGCGCCGCAGTTCAAAGGGGCCAGCGTATGACACGGTTCAACTCATCCATGCGCCGTGGGCTGGCGCTGCTGGCATTGCTGTTGGGCGGCGCGCCGTCGGCGTTTGCGCAGGTCGGCCAGCAACAAGTGCTGGTCGCCCTGCCGGCGGTGTATGCGCTCACCGCTGCACTCGGTGAAGGCACACACATCGAGGTCGTGCGTGTGCCGATGGACGCCGCCGTGCCCATGGAAAGCCAGGCCAACGCGCTGTCACGCCTGGAGCCGGCCGTCTTCGAGAAGGCCGTCGCCGTGGTCACCCTGAGCAGCCTGTGGCGTGCTGATCCGCTGTATGCGACGGCCCGGCGCCACAACCTGCGCATCGTCGAGATCGATGCGTCGCACTCATGGGACAGCTTCAAGCCCGGCGTGGCCGTAACCCGCGTGCCTTCGAACGATGTGCCCTGGGCGGGTGCCCGCGATGGCGACGGCGGCCCGTCACCCTACGCCTGGCTGGGCCCGGTCAATGCCATGCGCATGTCGGCGTTGATTGCGGCTGACCTGGCACGCCTTTCCCCCCCTGATGCGCCGCAGATCGAGCGCAACCTCGCCGCACTCGACGACCGCTTGCGCCAGCTGAAGGCCGACTACGGTGACCGCCTGTTGAAGGTGCCGGACCTGCGCGTGCTGTCGCTGGCCAGCGAGCCGGTCTACCTGTTCGGCGAGTTTGGCGTGTATGTGGACGGTTGGTTCGTGCGCCAGGACATCGACTGGACCGACGCCGACCTTGCGGCCCTGACCCGCTACCTGCGCGAGCGGGATATCCACGTGGTGGTCCATAAGTGGGCGCCTGACGCCAGGATTGCCCAGGCCATCAAGGACGGCGGCGCACGCCTGCTGATCCTGGATATCGGCAACCCGGGCATGCTTGCCAACGCAGCCAACGGCTACGAAGCGCTGCTGAGTTCCAACCTGGATGCCTTGCTGGCGGGCTTCGCGCCGGCCGGCGCTCCCGCGGCCGGCGTTCAAGCCGCGACGCCGCAGTGATCAACGTCGACCCTGGAGACTCAAGCCTGATGAAAACCCGAGATCTGGCCCACCCGCTACTGCTGGCAGGTGCCCTGCTGTTCTGCCAGGCCGCCTTGGCCCACGGCCCCGTTTTCGACTGCTATATCGAGCACGACGACTGGGTGAAGTGTGAAGCCGGCTACACCGACGGCAGTTCCGCCGTGGGCCGCAAAATCCATGTCCAGGACACCAGCAACAAGGTGTTGATAGAAGGCACTGTCGGTAACGACAACAGCTTTACGTTCCAGGCCCCCACCGGCGTCTACTCCGTGGAGTTTCTCGGGGGGGAGAACCATGGCGCCACGATCCAATCCTCTGACATAACCAAGTGAAAACCACCATGCCCATCAAACGACTCCTGCTTCACACCCTCGCCGCCGCGACCCTCGGTTGCATGGCCGGTGCCGCACAAGCCCATTTCCAGATGCTGTACGTGGACGAAACGGCGCTGCCGCGCGCGGACAACCTGGAATTCGCCATCGTATTCACCCACCCGTTCTCTGCCGGACCGACGATGAACATGGGGCAGCCCCTCGTCTTCAGCCAGGTCAGCGCTCACGGCGGGGAGAAAATCGACCTGCGTAAATACCTGCGACCCGTGCAGTGGCAGAGCCGCGATAATCAGGCGAACGCCTATCGTGCATCGATTCCACGGGAATTGGTGCGCTCCCTGGGGGACCATGTCTTTGTTCTTGAACCCGAGCCCTACCTGGAAACCGCCGAAGACGTGTATATCCAGCAGTTCACCAAGCTGATCGTGAACGTCGGTGGCGTACCCGGCAACTGGTCGGAACCGCAAGGCCTGCCGGTTGAAATCCAACCCTTGAACAAGCCCTATGCCAACTGGACCGGCGGCGTGTTCCGCGCCTTGGTGCTGGCCGACGGCGAGCCCGTGCCGTTCGCCGAGATCGAAATCGAATACCTCAACCATGCGGTCGATATCAAAGGCAACGCCTTCGGCCAGCAGGACTATGTCACGGCCCCCCAAGCCTCGTTCAAATCCCTGAGTACCTATTCGGATGCCCAGGGCGTCGTCACCATCGGCCTTCCCCGTGCCGGCTGGTGGGGAATTGCAGCGCTGAACATTGGTAAGACTAAAACCTATAAAGGCAAGCACCTCTCCCAGGACGCGGTGCTGTGGGTGCAGGCCAAGGATATGAAATAACCTGCTCCAGGGCAGGGCTCCTTGACGGCGCCCTGTCCTGCCTGCCACCCATGATGCACCTCCAGCATCGCCCCTCGTATTGCGCTGCAACCGTGCTCAAATCCAACGACCATCAGAGCTTCTGGGTAAGGTTGCTCAGCATCCCGTCAGCCGCCTTGATCACCTTGGCGTTCATTTCGTATGCACGCTGCGTCGTGATCATGTTGACCATTTCTTCAACCGTGCTGACGTTGGACGTTTCCAGGCTGTTTTGCAAAAGGGTGCCCAACCCCGCCAGGCCAGGCGTACCGACCTGCGGGGCCGAGCTGGCCGCTGTTTCGAGAAACAGATTGCCGCCGATCGCCTGCAGCCCCGCCGGATTGATGAAGTCAGCCGTTTGAATATTGCCGATGACCTGGGTCGCCGGGTTCCCGGCCACACTGATGGAGACCGTGCCATCGCGGCCAACCGTGAAGGTCTGGGCGTTGGCTGGAACCACAATGGCAGGCTCAAGCGCAAAGCCGTTCGCATTCACGATGCGGCCATTGCCGTCCAGGTGAAACGTGCCGTCGCGCGTATAGGAAGTCGTGCCATCCGGTTGCTGGATCTGGAAAAAACCGCGACCGTTGATCGCCATATCCAAGGGTTGCCCGGTGGCCTGCAGACCGCCCGCCGAGAAGTTTTTCTGCGTGCCCACAATGCGTACGCCGGTGCCCGTTTGCAGGCCGGAGGGCAACTCGCTGTTTTGTGTGGACGCTGCACCGGGCTGTCGATGAGTCTGGTACAGCAGGTCCTGAAACTCAGCGCGGTCACGCTTGAAACCGGTTGTCGAGACATTCGCAAGGTTATTGGAAATTGTAGTGAGGTTGGTGTCTTGGGCGGACAGACCCGTCTTGGCTACGTAAAGGGCTGGAAGCATGTTGACTCCTGAGCGCGCGACTCAGCGCACACTACCTGGCTGATTGATGGGGATTGAGAACGGCACGACGGGTGAGCGAGTTACTTCATCTGGATAACGGTCTGGAGCAATTTGTTCTGGGTCGTCAGGGTCTTTGCATTCGCCTGATAATTGCGTTGCGCTTGGATCAGGTTGACCAACTCATTGGTCAAATCGACGTTGGACGCCTCCAGCGAGTTGGACACGATTACCCCCGCAGAGCCCGCCCCAGGCGCGTCGATTCCGGGAAGGCCCGAAGCGAATGTCTCCTTCCATCGCGTTCCACCCGCAGGTTGCAAGCCCTGCTCATTGGTGAAACTGGCCAGTGCCACTTGGCCAATCGCCTTGGTTTGCCCGTTGCTGAAATTCGCATTCATGATGCCGGTGGCGTCGATCGTCAGGCCGCTGATCTGCCCGCTGGGATAACCGTCCTGCGCCGGCGCCGTATGAGTAGACGCGGCCGCGAACGAAGTGGTCTTGCTAAAATCAAGCGCTATGCCCGGCACGGCCCCGCGAGCGCCGTTAAGACTCCAGCTCGGTGGATGACCGCTGGCGTTGTTCATCACGCCGGGTCGCCACCCCGTCAACGTCAGCGTGTTTCCGGTTTTGCTCCAGCCTGTTCCCGCCGTCAGCGAGCTAAGGGTGCCATTGGCGTTGAACGTGAGGTCGGCTTTGAGGCCCACGGGGGGTTGCTGAACAGGATCTGCCGGGCTGCGCCCGTCGATGAAGGTGTGTACCGTCCATGAGTTGGCCAGCGGAAGTTTGACGTAATACTGTTCCATGGCGTGCCTGTTGCCTTGTGAGTCATAGACAGGCGTGGCGACCATGTGGTTGTAGCTGTTGGGATCTGCGGGATTAAATGTCGCCACGCTGGGGAGGCGTTGCGCTGAGTTCAGATTCACGGTCTGTTCGATACGCGTGGTGGCGTGAGGTGCAAGGTGGGACTTGTCGATCTTCAGATCAGCCAGCGCACCCTTGGCGATATTGCCGTTGAGATCCGCGCCATAGCCTTGAAGACGGTGGCCGGTGTTGTCGACCACAACGTTCTCGGCATTGACTTTGAACGCACCCGCCCGTGAGTAACTCAGTGATCCATTGTCGCCCAGCACAAAAAAACCGCTCCCTCGAATGCTGAGATCAAGGGCGTTACCGGTATTTTTGAGGTCACCTTGGTTGAACTGCTGGGAGACATTCGCCAGGCGCACGCCCCGGCCTATCGCACTGCTGACCGTCCCCAGCAGTGTTGTTGAATAGACATCGGCGAATTCAGCACGGGACGATTTGAACCCCGTGGTTGCCACGTTCGCGATGTTGTTGCCAGCCACGTCCAGTTGCTTATTGGCTGCGTTAATACCGCTAAGACCGTTAGTGAAAGACATGAGCCACTCCTCTGTGTAAGGAGCGATTGTACGGATGGGGTGTGGAGACTCGGCTGAGTGCGTGTGGAGGAACGGTGGAGATCAGACGCCGAGCCAGATCATCCAGAAGCCAGCGACCGCCTTTGCCCAAGGCACGATGTGCAGGTGTGCGGTGTAGGTCTGCACGCCGTTATCCGCCTGGCCCCAGCCCTATCAAAGGGTAAATCCTGGAAATCACCCGCCTCGTGGCCTCTTCGATCGTTCCTTCATTGCGGCATAAAACCCAGTCGTTTTCGGCCATCGCGCGTTCAAACGCCTGGGTACAGGCACTATGTTCTTCCAGTGTCTGGGTCACTGTACTGCCCAGCCCACGCCGTCGCGCGGCTGCCCTGCCCCATGAAATCTCGGGGGCGGTGACAACGCCGACATGCAGGTCTGGCACTCGCACGTTTCGATCGATGTTCAATTGCAGGATATGTGCAAACGGGATTATCCGGCGAAACGCGGCATCGGATGGGTACCAGCGGTCTATCAAAATGATGCTGCCTGGCGGCTGTTTATCCAGCACGTGCCGGGAGATCCAGGCACGGCTATCAGCAAAGCGCTCACACACCTCCCATTCCAGATCCCGGTTGGGGTCCCTGACGAGTTGGTTGACGAGGGCCATTGTTTCACCCCTGGAGGGATCGCTTTTTTTCTCGCACAGGCGGATGACCTTTTGGTTGTCTGCCCTCAGTACTTTCGTCACGGCCTCCAGCAACGTGGTTTTGCCGGCGCCCTTGGGGCCATCGAGAGAAACAAACAACGGACGATTCATTCTTCACATATCGATAGCGGCATGGATGACCACTCTAACCTTGTTTCCGGCGAAGGGATCTCAAATCAGGCTGGGGCTGCGCGCAATAGTTTAGAAATCTCTGAACTATCTTTTTGCGCTGCCCTATTCTTTTCGCTCCTCGCCCTTCCCTATCATCGACGCCAATAAAGGAGCCCTCCCCTAGAGATGCGGCCCGAAGTTTGCCTTTTCTGATAGTCACTGCCGTTTGTCGTGCGTTTCGGTTTGCGCCGCAACGCCGCTGTGTCAATCACACGAAGGATTCTTTGGGGCACACATCGATGAAACTGGAAATATTCCGCACGCTGTGGGGCTACACCGCAAGCAAGGCGCAAGCGCTCGAGGAGTTGCTTGAGGCCGGTTTCGATGGCATGGAAGCTCGCCTGCCCATGACCGCCAGCGAGCGTGCCGAGTTCGCAGCCTTTCTACGCGCTAACCATGTCAGCTATATCAGCACCGTCTTCAGCGCCTACGACGTCCTGCCGGAACAATCGGCGAGTGTCGACGAACACCTCCTGGACCTGGATAAGAAACTCAGTTGGGCCGCCGAGTTGTCGCCGCGCTTCGTCAACCTCCTGGCGGGCAACGACCGCTGGCCACTGGCACAGCAAGTCGACTTCTTTGGCCGCGCCATGGACCTCGCGCGCAAGCACGACCAGGTGTGCGCCTTTGAAACCCATCGCGCTCGCTCGTTGTTCAACCCGTGGGTCACCCTCGAGCTGATTCGTCAACTGCCGGACCTGCGCTTCACCAGTGACATCAGTCATTGGGTGGTCACCTGCGAGCGCCTGCTCAATGATCCGTTCGACGACCTCAGCGCCTTCGTCGAACGCGTTCACCACATTCAGGCCCGGGTCGGTTATGACCAAGGGCCGCAAGTGCCCCACCCCGCCGCCCCCGAGTACGGCCCAGCGCTGGCCTTCCATCAGCAACATTGGGAGGCCGTCTGGCGCGCCCAGGAACTCCGCGGCTATCAAATCAGCACGCTGACACCCGAGTTTGGTGCCGACGGCTATCTGCATCACCTGCCCTTCACCAATGTACCGGTAGCCGATCTGTGGTCGCTGAACGTGTGGATGGCAAACACCGAGCGCGAGCATTTCCGGCGTTTCACCTGCGCCTCAACCCGATAAGGAGCGTTCCCTCATGCCTGACAAAACGCCCAAGAGCGCCAACTTCAGCCGCATTCCGGTGGTGGACATCGCCGGGCTTTACAGCGACGACATCACACAACGCCAGGCGGTCGCCGAAGAACTCGGTAACGCCGCCCGCGCGGTGGGTTTTCTGTACATCAAGAACCACGGCATCGCGTCGTCACTGATCGACGGCTTGCGCCACGCGGCGAAGGCGCTGTTTGCGCAATCGCTTGAGTACAAGATGCAGCATTACATCGGCACTTCCCGCAGCCACAAGGGGTTTGTGCCTGAAGGTGAAGAGGTCTATGCCAAAGGCAAACCGGATCACAAGGAGGCCTTCGATATCGGTTTTGAAGTGGGCGAAGACGATCCGCTGGTCATTGCCGGAACGCCGTTGATCGGCGCCAATGAATGGCCCGACCTGCCGGGTTTCCGCCCCGCGGTCGAAGCGTATTACGCAGCGGTGTTCGCATTAGGTCGTCGCCTGTTCAAGGGCTTCGCACTCGCATTGGGCCTGGAAGAAGACTATTTCGACGCGTTGGTCACGCGCCCACCGTCGAAGCTGCGGCTGATTCATTACCCATTTGATACGGCGGCCCAAGACGCGCCAGGCATTGGTGCGCATACCGACTATGAGTGTTTCACCATTTTGCTCGCCGACAAGCCAGGCCTCGAGGTGATGAACGATCAGGGGCAATGGATTGATGCGCCGCCCGTAGACGGTGCGTTTGTGGTCAATATCGGCGACATGCTGGAGGTCATGACCGCGGGGACGTTCGTCGCCACGGCTCACCGAGTGCGCAGCGTCAGCGAGGAGCGCTACTCCTTTCCACTGTTCTACGCGTGCGACTTCCACACCCAGATCAAGCCGCTGCCGCAATTTCTGGCGGGGGGTGAGGATTACGAGGAAATCACCATCGGCGAACACATGTTCGGCCAAGCGTTGCAGACCTATCAGTACCTGCGCCGCAAAGTCGAACGCGGCGAACTCAAGCTGTATGAGAAGGCACGCAAGCCCTCCAGCTTCGGCCACCTGAAGAACCAGGCGCAGAACGCGTCCTGATGCAACCCTCGACCGGTTCCAACAACCCTGTTTTAAAACCCGCCCAGTCCTACTTTACCGACGTGGAGTCATCGATGATGCGCAATCCAATGAATAATGTTGTTCGCTTGACCCTGCTTGCCGTCGCAATCCTGGGTTCGACTGGCGCCCATGCGGCGACCACGGTGACGCCCGGCGTACTCAAGGTCGGCATGGAGATCACCTATCCGCCCTTCGAGTCCTACGACGAACATAAAAACGTCGTCGGCTCCGACCCCGAACTTGCGCACTTGCTCGCCAAGCACCTGGACCTCAAGGCTGACTTCGTTGACACCAAGTTTTCCAACCTGATCCTCAGCCTGAACGCCGGTCACTACGATGCGATCATCTCCGGCATGTACATCACTCCCCAGCGGCAGACTCAAGCGCAAACCATCGCATACGCCAAGACCGGTGCCGCAATCATGGTGCTGAAGGACAGCCCACTGAAACCGAAAGTACCGGAAGACCTTTGTGGCCTGAAAGTCGGCCTGGAAAAAGGCACCACGTGGGTGGCGCAGTTCAACACACTCTCGACTGACTACTGCACCCCGAATAACAAGGGCGCGATTATGGTCAGCGAATTTCCGTCCGCCCCTGAAGTGACCCAAGCGCTGCTCTCCGGCAATGTGCAGGCTCAGGTAGAGATCGACGGCGCCGCCGGCATGATCGCAGAACGTACCAAGGGCCGCGTGGTCGTCAGCACCGAGCACTCGATCTACCAACAGACGCTGGGTATCTACGTCAAGAAAGGCAACGACGCGCTCTATCAGGCACTGCTCAAGGCCTTCGATGCGACGAAAGCGTCGGGGGAATACGCCGCCCTGTTGAAGAAATACAACCTGGAAGCACCGACTAACTGACTCAGTACAGCCATGGCCTTCTGTAGGAGCGAGGGGGACGCCTAGTTCCTACAAAAAGCCTTACCTGACTGGCATTGGGGTAAAGCCCCGTCGGCGCGAGCAGTTGGAGATACACATGCAATTTGAATGGCCCTACTTTTTTTCTCTGTTTTCAGTCTCCGACTTCTGGAGCGCCTGCGTTACCGTGGTGCAGCTCAGCACGCTGGCCTGGTTCATCGGCATGCTATTGGGGTTCCTGCTGGCCTCGGCCAAACTCTCGGCCACGCGTTGGGTCAGCGTGCCGGCGTCGATTTATATCTGGTTCTTTCGCAGCGTGCCGCTGCTTGTCCTGGTGGTGTTCGTCTATAACCTGCCGCAGATGTTCCCGGTCACCCGTGAAGTACTCTCCAACCCCTTCTATTCCGGCCTGTTGGCCCTGGTGGTCACCGAAGCGGCATACATGGCGGAAATTCACCGTGGCGGCTTGATATCCGTTGCCAAAGGCCAGAAAGAAGCCGGCCGCGCGCTGGGCATCGGCCTGCTCGGGCTACAGCGCCTGATCGTGATCCCGCAGGCGTTTCGCATTTCCCTGCCGACGCTGATCAACGAATACATCACCGTGGTGAAACTGACCTCGCTGGTCTCGGTGATTTCCTTGACCGAACTACTGACCGTAGGCCAGCGCCTGTACGCACAAAACTTCCTGGTCATGGAAACCCTGTCGGCGGTGGCGGTGTATTACGTGCTGATCGTGACCGTGCTCGGCTGGCTGTTTCATTGGCTGGAGCAACACCTGGAACTCAACAACCGCAAACCACACACCCTGGATGACATCAGCGTGCAGCGCCTGCGTGCGTCACAGGTGGCACCGGCTTCCACGGGCGCTCGTACCGCGTTGGGAGCCGGCTCGGCGCCCGCCCTGCAACTGGTCGATATTCACAAGCGCTACGGCCAGCACGCGGTGCTCAAGGGCATCAACCTGAGCATTGATGTGGGTCAGGTGATTTCCATCATCGGCCCGTCGGGATCGGGAAAAACCTCGCTGATTCGAACGATCAACGCCCTGGAGAGCATCGACCAAGGCGAGATCATTCTGTTCGGCGAAAGTTATATCCACGCCGGTGACAACCCCCATGCGCAACAAGTCCGCCGTGGGGTGAAGCGCATCGGTATGGTGTTCCAGAGCTTCAACCTGTTTCCACATCGCACCATTCTCGACAACGTCACGCTTGCACCGCGCTATCACGGCGTCGACACGTTCGTCAGTGAGCAGCGTGCCTACGCCCTGCTGGACAAGGTCGGGCTGCTGGCGCACGCGCAAAAATACCCGCACCAATTGTCTGGAGGCCAGCAACAACGGGTGGCAATTGCCCGCGCATTGGCCATGGATCCCCACATCATGCTGTTTGATGAGCCAACGTCAGCCCTCGACCCGGAACTGGTGGGCGATGTGCTCAAGGTGATCGGCGACTTGGCCAAAGACGGCATGACCCTGTTGATAGTGACCCATGAGATGGACTTCGCCCTGTCAATTTCCGACCGGGTGATTTTCATGGAAAACGGTTTGGTTGCGCTGGATGCGGCGCCCGAGAGCATTCGTGCCGATCAGTGCGGGGACAGAATCAGGCAATTCATGCAGGTTTGAACGCGAGACGGTGTGTGGCTTGCACCCTGCGCAAGCCATCGGGCTCCGGATCAACGCGATTTTTTTTATAAACCCATTCAATCAGTTAGGTATTCCCACTGACCCGACGACACCTACATCTGATTTAAATCAACCAGGCCCTGGCCCTTCACGCAGAAATTAAGCGCAGCAGTCGCACCTTCGTACTCGCTGGTGCAGAAACGCTAGTTTCCTGGAGGTTCGTCATGGCTACGCATCTACAAGGCTCCCAACCGATCGCCCCGCCGTCTGCCCAACCCGTTGCGGGCAGTCTGCACAAGGTTGAACCCAAGCGCCTGTCGTTGAGTCTGTTGATCGCCCTGGTGGTCGGCTCGATGATCGGCAGCGGCATTTTCAGCCTGCCACAAAACATGGCGGCCGGTGCGGGCGCTGGCGCGATCCTGATTGGGTGGTTGATCACCGGCGTCGGCATGCTGTCGCTGGCCCTGGTCTATCAGACCCTGTCCAACCGTCAACCGGCGCTGGACAACGGCGTATTTGCCTATGCCCGTGCGCTGGGCGGTGAATACCTGAGTTTCAATTCCGCCTGGGGTTACTGGATCAGTGCCTGGATCGGTAACGTCAGTTACCTGGTGATCCTGTTCGCGGCCCTGAGCTACTTCTTCCCGCTGTTCGGCGATGGCAATAACAAAGCCGCGATCGCCGGTGCATCCGTGGTGCTGTGGGCGTTGCACTGGATGATCCTGCGGGGGGTGCGCACCGCTGCCCGCGCCAACGCGTTGACGACCCTCGCCAAGATCGTGCCGTTGCTGCTGTTCATCGGCCTGGTGATCGCGGCGTTCCAGCGTGAGACCTTCAGCGTCGACTTCTGGGGCGCGCCCGCCTTGGGCAGTACGTTGGATCAAGTCAAAAGCACCATGCTGGTGACTGTCTGGGTGTTTATCGGGATCGAAGGCGCCAACGTGTTTTCTGCCCGGGCGGCGGAGCGCGCGAATGTCGGGCGCGCCACGGTGATCGGTTTTGTTATCACGCTGTTGCTGCTGATCGCGGTGTCGTTGCTGTCGCTGGGGGTTCTCAAACAACCGGAACTCGCTGCCCTCAAGAACCCATCGATGGCGGGTGTACTGCAGGTAGCGGCCGGGCCATGGGGGGCGGTGCTGATCAGTATCGGCTTGATCATTTCGGTGGGCGGCGCCCTGCTCGCCTGGACGCTGCTGGCCGCCGAGTCGGTATTTACGCCGGCCAAGGAAAAGGTCATGCCGGGCGCGCTGGCCACGGAAAATACCCAGGGCGTGCCCGCCAATGCGCTGTGGCTGACCAACGGCTGCATCCAGGTGTTCCTGCTGTTGACCCTGTATTCGAGCGCCAGTTATCTCGCGCTGATCTCCCTGGCCACGTCGATGATCCTGGTGCCCTACCTGTTCAGCGGCCTCTATGCATTGAAACTGACCTGGCAGGGCACCACCTACGCCGGCCACCGCGCCCTGCAACTGCGCGACATGGCCATCGCGGCGGTCGCCACGCTGTATTGCGTATGGCTGCTCTACGCCGCCGGGCCTAAATACCTGCTGCTCAGCGCCCTCCTCTACGCCCCTGGCTCGTTGATCTACCTGGGCAGCATGAAAGCCCGTCAGGGGCAACCGCTCAGCGGCCCTGAAACCGGGCTGTTGATCATCATCTGGGCGGCCGCTGCCTACGCCGGCTGGATGCTGTGGTCGGGGACACTGACCTTGTAAGAGACCCCGTGTTCTGTCCTGGCAGGCCACGCCATGGATCTGCGTTGCCTGCCTTCTATCTGAGAGGAGTATCAAGATGAGCAATTCCGCAAAAAAAATGCCGGTCACGACCGAACATAAATCCGACCGGCTCCCCATGACGACAGACCTGTGGCGGCCACTGGAAAAACTGCGGCAACAGGTAGACCACCTGTTTGAGGACTTTAATCTCGGTACCAGCCTGTCGCCCTTCAGCCGGGGCCTGTTCGACGTTGAACCGTTCTGGCGTCGCGAACTGATAGGCCATGGCATGCCCGCCGTGGACATCACCGAGAAAGACAAAAGCTACGAAATTACCGCCGAAGTGCCCGGTATGGACCAGAAAGACATTGAGGTCAAACTGTCCAATGGCAGCCTGATCATCAAAGGCGAGAAGCAGGAGGACAAGGAAGAAAAACGCAAAGGCTACCACCTTAGCGAGCGTCACTACGGTTCCTTCGAACGGGTGTTCAACCTGCCTAAGGGAATTGACGCCGATAAGATCGACGCGAGTTTCAGCAAGGGTGTGCTGAGCATCTCGTTGCCGAAAAAGCCTGAAGCCATGAAAGCGGATAAGGTCGTGCCGATCAAGGGCGAGTGAATCCCAGGCCATCTTGCCCCTCGCCGGGAAACCGGCCAGGGGCTTTTTTTGTGTACGCTCCGGCGTGGCCACCGCGCTGCATGCGCCTCAGCCGCGAAAGATATCGTACGGCTCAATCCTCAGGACCTTGCGGATCCCCAGGTAACTGGAAAATCCCGCGATCAACAACACCATGCCAAACGCCAACCCGAGGTTCCAGAAGGTGATGATCGCCGCGTAGTTAGGCAAGTAAGTCCGCGTGACGCTGATCAGCAGGGTCACCAGGGCGATGCCCAGGCCGTAACCGGTCATGGCGGTAAACAGTGCCATGAACAGGATCATGTACACCAACTCCCGGCTCTTGGCACCAATGGCTTTGAGGGCGGCGAACTTGTCCAGGTTCTCCAGGATGAAGGTGTAGAACGTCTGGCCGGAAATCGAGAGGCCGACCAGAAAGCTGATGACAGTCATCAGCAGGATGTTGGTACCCACCCCGGTCTGGTAGATGTAGAAATCGGCAATGCGCTGGTTGAATGCCTCCTTGGTCAAGGCGACATAACCCAGGCGGGCCACTTGCTGCTCGATCGCGGCTTCAGCCGCACGGCTCCTGGGCTTGAGCAAAATGTAGGAGACCGTAAAACGGGTGGTCGGAATGTACTCGATGGCTCGCCGGTAGGTGGTGTACAGCGTCGGTACGCCAGTCAACCCGCCGACCAGGACTTTAGCGATGCCCACGATAGTGCCGCGGTGATCGTTGAGTTCGAACGAGGTGCCGATACGGGGGTTGCCCAGCTTCGAAAACTCGGCATCGTGGACCATGATGAAGGCATTCTCGGCGTAGATGTCCTCGATGGCCCCCTGCTCCAACGCCGGGCGGCCAAACAGGCTCGTATCATCCAGGCCGATCACGCTGACGCCCTGGTAAGTCCCGTCGGCCAGCCGCACCTGTGCACTGCCAATGAAAATCGGCACGGCATATTCAACCTCGTCCATGCTGCGCACCGCATCCAGCAAATAGTCCGGCAGAGGAATGACGATGGTGGGCGTGTTGACCGACGGATCGATGATCCACATGGGCGCCCCGATGTTGGTGACCGTCGAATACGCCCGATTCAGAATGCCGGCGAACATCGCGGTCATTTGCATCATCAGGAACACCGAAAAGGTGATCCCGACCAGCAGCGCAGAGAACTTGGCGCGATCATTCACCAGCAGCTTGTAGCCGATGCGCAGGATGCCGGCGTACTTCATGGCGCCGGCCTTTGCGCTGCCGCGTCCGGACGGTTCCACCACCCGCCTCCCAGGGCGACGAACAACCCCACCGTGTCCTGGTGACGTTGGGCCAACGCCTGCAAGTAAGCGATGTTCACCTGGTGCAGTTGCACGTCGGCGGCCAACAGCTCCAGGTAGGTCACCAGGCCCGCCCGGTAGTTGGCTTGCAACAAGCGCAATGCCTCCTGCGCCGTGGCTTGTGCCTCGGCTTGTTTTTGCACGGCCTGGGCATCGAACTCCAAGGCCTTGAGGGCATCGGCGACTTGCGCGAAAGACTCCAGCACCACCTGCCGATAATTCGCCGCCGCTTGCTGATACGCATCGATGGCGGCCTGGCGTCCGTACCACAGGCGCCCGCCCTGGAACACGGGGATATCCATCGAAGGCCCGACACTCCAGAAGCGTCCGGCGCCGGCGAACAGGGAACCGGCGGAAGCCCCGGCGGTACCGTAGGTACCCGTCAGGCTGAAGCTGGGGAACATCGCCGCCGTCGCCACCCCGATATCGGCGCTGGCCTGGTGCAGCTGCGCTTCCGCGGCGAGGATATCCGGGCGCTGGCGCACCAGCACGGAAGGCAGGCTGACGGGCAGGTCCTTGGGCAGGGAAAGTCCGCTCAGCGGGATGTCGGGAAGGAACAGTTGGCTGGGCATCGCGCCTTCAAGCGTGGCGAGTAGATGCTCGGCCTGACTGACTTTCTGCTTCAACGCCGGCAATGACGCCTCATTGCTGGCGATCAGGCTTTGCACGCTCAAGCTCGAGGAATACGGCGCCGTACCACTGCGTACCTGGGCCTGGGTCGATTGAAGTTGCTGCTTTTGCAGCTCAATCAGTTGCTGCGTGGCTTCGATTTGCGCGGTATAGGCCGCACGCGCGATGGCCGTGTTGACCACATTGGCCGTCAACGTCAGGTAGGCCGCCTGCATCAGCCACTGTTGCTGGTCGACCTGCGCTTGCAGGCCCTCAACGGTGCGCCGCTCACCGCCGAACACATCCAGCGTGTAGCTGATGGTGCCGCTCAAGGTCAGCACATTGAAGACCGAGCCGGGCGTCGACTGGCCTTGCTGAATGGGCGCACTGCGTTCCCGGCCGGCACCGAAGTGGGCATCCAGCTGCGGGTAGAACACCCCATATCCGGCCATCAGCGTGTCCTGGCTTCGGCGCAGACTGGCCTCGGCGCCCTGCAAGGTCATGTTGTGAGCAATCGCCTGGTCCACCAGTGCGTCCAGCGGCGCGGACTGAAACAAACGCCACCAATACGGTGACACCTCACTGCCCGGCAAAAACCGTTGTTCCTGCCCCTGCGCCGCGACCGACCTCGGCAGCGCATCGCGCAGGTAGCCGGATGGCGTGGGAGCCGGCGGGCGTGAAAAGTCCGGGCCAACCGTACAGGCGCTGCCCAGCATCAGCAGGCTCAGGGCGAGCCAACCGGCGCATACGCGGCCAAACCAAGCGAGCCTGTGCATTATTTCTGACCTATGAAGACATCCACCAACTGTCCTGGATACACCCTCGGCAGGTCTTTTTTATCAAACCGGAAAATCACCGCCAGCACCCTCAGGTCGACTTTTTCCTGGCGCTGATTGGACAACTCGATCTTCGGCGATACGTAAGGCTGCAAGCGCACGAACTCCAACGGAACCTTGATATCCGTGCCGTGGATCAGCATCTGCGCACGCATGTGTTCGGGGGCCGGCAGCCGGGCAATCAGGATCTCGTCCACGTAGCAGCGAACGGCCAGATACGCCTGGTCGGCACTCATGACCACCAGCGGGCTGAACCCTTGGGTGTAGGTGTCGTAGGCACCTTGGGACGACACATAACTGCCAACGGTGCTGTTGATTGCCAGGATGACCCCGCTCCTGGGGGCCTTGATCACGTATTGCGCCAACGCCGCGGCGGCCACGTTGAGCGATGCCTGCGCCTGGGCCGCCGTGCCCTTCGCGGTATCGAGGGTGTCCTTGCTGATCGACTTGGGATCCAGCGCATATGAGGCCAGGCGTTTGTTGTACTGATCCCGCGCCGTGCTCATATTGGCTTGCGCCAGTTCGAAATTGGCGCGGGGCAATGCGTCATCGATCATCACCAACGGTGTGCCGCGCGTGACCGTCTGCCCCTCGCGCACCAGCACTTGCGTGACCGGCCCGGCGACCTGCGGATAGATCACGATATTGCTGCCACCGGACTGCTCGCTTTCGATGATGCCGTTGGCATAGATGGCGCTCTCGTAGCTGCTGCTCGCCGGCGCAAAGGCCGGCGGCAGCGTTTGAGGGGTGCGTCCGAACAGGTAGGCGGCGACCAGCCCGGCGAGCACGCCGAGTATCGCCAGCGCAAACAGGATCGGCTTTTTCACAGCGCAGCCCTGGTGGGCTCGGAGATACGGCCGTCTTCCATATAGATGATGCGATCGGCGTACTCGTTGATCCGCGCATCGTGGGTAACGATCAGGATGCAGCGCTGCTGATTGAGGATTTTTTCCTTGACGAAAGCGATGATCATTTTCCCGGTGTCGCCATCCAGGGACGCCGTGGGCTCATCCAGGATCAATATCTGCGGGGCGCCGACAATCGCTCGGGCGATGGCGACACGCTGCTGCTCGCCGCCCGACAGTTTGACCGGCAGGATGTCCCCGCGGTCCTTGAGCCCGACGACCTCCAGGCTTTGCCTGGCCTGCGCAATTGCGTCATTCCAGTCGTGGTGCTGGAGAATCAAGGGAATGGCCACATTTTCAGCGGCGGTCAGCCGCGCGAAGAGATGATAGTCCTGGAACACGAAGCCAATGCTGTTGAGCCGCAACTCGGCCAACTGGTCGGTGCTCAGGCTCCAGATATCCTGCCCATTGATCGTCACTGTGCCGGCGTCGGGGCGCAATATCCCGGAGATCATGCTTAACAGGGTGGTTTTGCCACTGCCGGAAGGCCCGACGATAAAGACCATTTCGCCAAACTGCGCGACCAGCGCCACCTGATCGACCGCCGTCATGCGCGCACTGCCCTCGCCAAACCATTTACTCAGACCGTTCGACGCGATGGCCGGGTGTGCGGCGGCAGTGGTGGGGACGCTACTCATGACTTCTCCTGCCCTGCCCGGCACCGGTCGGAATACCCAAGCCTGTGTCGCTGCCGCCCGCGTTGGAGCGGCCTTGCAGCAAGCCCGACGAGGCGTCGGGTGCTGCAACCGTTCACTACTTGCGGCTCGCCTTTTCGAGTACCCGGCTGGCACGCTCATTGGCTTGGTCGGCGGTCTGTTGCGCTTGATTGGCGGCTGCCGCCGCCTGTTCGGCTTTGGAGTAGGCTTCATCGGCCCTGGCTTTCGCCGACAGCGCATTGCTTTGGGCCGACTCCAGGCGCGCATCCAGCTCTTTGGCGGACTTACTGCTGCAACCGGCCGACAGCGCCAACAGGATGCTGAGCAACACAACGGGTAAACGCATATTCATGGGAATCTCCTTGAAGGTCATGGCAGGAAAGCACCTGCTGCGGTTCAAGTATCCGGCGCTGTGGTGGTGGCACTCTGATTTTTGTCAACTATCGACCAACAATCAGTCCCTGGCAGCGTCGGCGCGCCCTCCCCGCGCCTTGGCCAATAAAGACTTCAGCGCCCTCAGTGAGCGGGTATTGAGTACGTCATCCTTACCTAGCCAGGCACGCCGGGCTTGAGCGACGCCGTAGCGCAAATACGAAAAATCCGTGGCGCGATGGGCATCCGAATTGATGCTGATAAGCACGCCCTGGTCTTTGGCGTATTGGCATTGCAGATCGAACAGGTCCATGCGCTGGGGTTGCGCGTTGAGCTCCAGGCAGCAGCCGCGTGCGGCGGCGGCCCTGATGATGGCCGACAGGTCCATATTCAACGGCGCGCGTTCATTGATCAGGCGACACAACGGGTGCGCCAGAATCGTGAAATAACGATGATCCATGGCCCTGAGCAGGCGTTGAGTCTGTTGGCGCAGTGTCAGGCCGAAATGGGAGTGGACCGCCCCCACCACAAGATCCAGGCGCCCCAGGACCGAGTCCGGTAGATCCAGGCTGCCATCTTCGAGAATCTCGACTTCCACGCCCTTGAGCACGGTGATGCCTTGCAGGCGGGCGTTGAGTGCATCGATCTGGTCGATCTGCTTCAACAACCGCTCGCCAGCCAGACCATGGGCCACTGCGAGTGCGCGGGAATGGTCGGTGATCGCCAGGTATTCCAACCCGGCTTCCTGCGCGGCCAATGCCATCTGCTCCAGGCTATTGCTGCCATCGGAGTCGAGGCTGTGCACGTGCAAATCACCCTTGAGGTCACTCACCTCCACGAGCCTCGGCAAACGCCCGCTGAGTGCCGCCGCCACTTCACCGCGATCTTCACGCAACTCCGGCGTGATCCAGCGCAACCCAAGTGCCTGATAAACAGACACCTCCGTGGCCCCCGCCAGCCGCTCCTGCCCCTTGAACACCCCATATTCATTCAGCTTGAGCCCTAGGTCCCGCGCCTGCTTGCGGATCGCGATGTTATGCGCCTTGCTGCCGGTGAAATACACCAGCGCGGCGCCCAAGTCCGCGGGTTTGACGACCCGCATGTCCACTTGCAGACCGGAGTCGAGCACGACGCTGGCCCGTGTACGACCTTTCACCAATACGGTGGAAACCTCCGGGTGCTTGACCAAGTGCGCCGTGACACCCACCGAGGGCGCAGCGGTCACCAGGATGTCGATATCCCCCACGGTGTCGCGCATACGCCGCAGACTGCCAGCCAACTGGGCGTCCTCGACCCCGGGCAGTTGGCGCAAGTATTCGATCAACCGCAGCGCCACGGGCTCGACAACCGCCAGCGGCAATCGGCGATCCTTTCCGAGCCCCTTCTGCGCGGCGCTCAATAAGCGCGCCTCCAGCCGTTCGCCAAAACCGGGAACGTGACGGATATGACCCTGCTGGGCGGCCTCGCACAGTTGCTGCGCGGTGGCGATGCCCAGGTCATGGTAAAGGTGCTTGATGCGTTTGGGCCCCAGGCCGGCGATGGACAGCAATTCCACCAGCCCAGGCGGCAATGTCGAACGCAAGCGCTGACGCAGGGCACAATTGCCGGTCGTGGCGATTTCACTGATCTTGCCCGCCAGGTCCACGCCAATCCCCGGCAGTTTTGGCAAGGGTTCGCCACGTGCGATGAGCGGCGCCAGTTCGACCGTCAGCGCCCTCACGGTGCGCGCCGCCACCCGGTAAGCACGGATGCGAAACGGGTTGGCGTCATCGATCTCGAGCAGGTCGGCGATATCGTCAAACACCGCGGCAATCTCATCGTTACTGATCGCCTGCGAGCGTTCGGCCGTGGGGGTCGGCGCGCCGAGCAACGCTTCCCGAGGCGGTACAGCCGTGAGTTTCATGGCCCCAGCCTCGCCATGTAATGCGCGACCGCCTCGGCATCGGCGTCCGACAGCGTATGCGCAATCTGGCTCTCCAGGTCCCCCCGCTCGCGCAGGTCAGCCTGTTGAAACACCTTGATCTGGCTGATCAGGTAGGCGGCATGCTGGCCGGCCACGCGCGGTGTCCGACCTTGGCCCTGCCCCTCGCTGCCATGGCAGGCGCTGCACTGGGCGATACCGGCTGCCGGCACGCCGTGGCGAAAGATCCATTCGCCCCTGGCATCCGGCGTTTCGCTTTCTGCCTGCATGGGCCGCTGCTTTGAAAAATAGTCCGCCAGGTCAGCGATCTGCGCGTCGGTCAAATGGGTGAAGCCCCACATGTACTGAGTCGCGGCCTTATCCATGCGCACATGGCCTTTGAAATCGGTCAACTGCGCCTTGAGGTAGTCTTTTTGCTGACCGGCCAACTTGGGAAACGACGGCGACACCGACTCCCCCGTCAGCCCGTGGCACAGGGAACACACGTCGTTCACCAAGGCAAGCGCGGGCATGGACGCGGTTTTGTGCGATGCCCGATCACGGGTGCCGGAACAGCCCACAAGCACCACCACGCAGACGGCAAGCGCCAGGTGTGATCGGTTGATAGAGCACCTCATGGCACATGCCTCCATGATCAGCGTCGGTTGTCGGCGCGTAGCGGGTTCAAACACCTTCGCTCAAGGTCGTGCAGGCTTTATTGACAAAACTCAATGATTCGCCTGGGTCAGGGTATAGGAATAGACAAACCCTGGATGAGGATGACGGCCGTGAACACACCCGCCCAACGCCTGCTGGATAAACACTATGGCGCGGCCGACAGGGCGGCCATCGTGCCGGTTCTGCGTCAATTTGCCGAGCCACTGCCAGCACTCGATGCGGCGGCGTTTGGTGAACTGTTCGATCGCTATGGGGAGGCGCGGGTGGTGCTGATTGGCGAGGCCAGCCATGGCACCAGCGATTTCTATCGAACCCGGGCCGCCATCACTCAACGGTTGATCGAGCGGCACGGCTTCACCATCGTCGCCGTGGAGGCCGACTGGCCCGATGCCGGCCATGTCGACCGGTATGTCCGAGGGTTGGCCCCGTCGGCGTGGACCCGCCACATCTTCAGCCGCTTCCCGACCTGGATGTGGCGCAACGCTGAGGTCAAGGCCTTTGCCCATTGGCTGCATCGCTACAATCATCAACGCGCCAGCGAAGATCGCGTCGAATTCCGTGGCCTGGATGTGTACAGCATGCGCAACTCGATTCATGAGGTGCTGCACTATCTGGACAAGGTTGATCCGCCATTGGCCGTGGAAGCACGACGGCGCTATGGCTGCCTGACGCCCTGGCAGGATGATCCCGCGTTGTACGGTCACTTCGTCGAACGCAACGGCCTGATGCCCTGTGAACCTCAGGTGGTCGAACAACTCAACGTGATGCTGGCCAAACAATTGGCCGGGCTTATCCAGGATGACGAAGGGTTTTTCAATGCCGCGCAAAATGCCCGGGTGGTGCGGGCAGCCGAGCAGTATTACCGTGCCGTCTATCGTGGTTCGACCGCGTCCTGGAACCTGCGTGACCGCCACATGTTCGACACCCTTCGCGCCCTGCTTGAGCATCGTGGGCCACACGCCAAAGCCGTGGTCTGGGCGCACAACTCCCACATCGGCAATGCCGCGGCGACGGAAATGGGCTGGAAGGGCCAGTTCAACATCGGCCAGCTCTGCCGCAGCGCCTATGGGCGCAATGCGGTGTTGATCGGCATGAGCACCGACCGTGGCCAAGTGGCGGCGGCCGATGACTGGGACGCCGACATGCTCATCAAGGAGGTGCGGCCCTCTCGTCCCGACAGTTGGGAGCATCAGTTCCTCAAGGCCGGTGTGCCGGCGTCACTGACTGACTGGCGCGACCCGCAGCGCAGCGAGCTGCGCACCGCGTTGTCCAATACCCTGCTGGAACGTGCCATTGGGGTGATTTACCGCCCCGACACCGAACGTGACAGCCACTACTTCGAAGCGGTACTGGCCGAACAGTTCGACGCCATGATCTGGATCGAGCAGACGCAAGCGGTGAAGGCCCTGGCACTGCCCAAAAGCGAACACCTGGAACCGGAGGACGAAACCTTTCCGTTCGGTGTATAGGGTTCGCTCCTCGCGGTTCAGGTTTCGAGGCGGTTCTCCCCCGAGTGCGCTTCAGTCGATTCGCGTTGCCAGGCCAGCTGCAATAACTTGATGACCTCTTGATCGGTGAGCTGCGGGAAATTCGCGTACCAGTAACCGATGGACATCATCCGCTCAGGCGTCAGCGGGCAGATCACTTCATTGACGATACAGCGCAGGGTCTCCACCGTCTCCAGCGGCGCTACCGGCACCGCCACGACGATACGCGCCGGGTGCTGCAACTGCACCGCCTGGACCGCGGCGAGCATCGAGGCCCCCGTCGCCAGGCCGTCGTCGATCAGGATGACCACCTGATCCTTCAGTTGCAGCGGCGCTCGGGCGCCCCGGTAAACCTGCTCACGGCGCGATAACTCGCGTGTTTCGCGGGCGACTACGGCGTCGTAACGGTCTTGATCAATCGGATGATCGCGCAGCATCTCTTCGTTGCGTATATGGATACCGCCACTGGCAATGGCGCCCATGGCGAATTCCGGATGGGACGGCATGCCGAGCTTGCGTACCACGAGGAGGTCCAGACGCACCTGCAGCGCGGTAGCCACCTCATATGCCACGGGGACTCCGCCGCGGGGTAAGGCGAGGATGATGACATCGGCTCGACCTGCGTATTTGAGCAACGGCTCCACCAGGCCTTGACCGGCCATCGACCGATCGGGCCAGAGGGTTTGCAGTGAAGGGCTATGAATCATGGGGCACCTCATCAGACGCTAGCGCCTGTTGGTTGATTACACCGGGCCTTCGCCGCGCTAGACCGCCAGTACGCTGCAAGGCACTTGGTAGAGGATGTGTTCAGTGGTACTGCCGAGCAGCTTCTCGATGCCGCGGTACTGGACCCGGCCCATCACGATCACATCCACCTGGTGTTCCTTGGCGAATTGACTCAGCACCGCAACCGGGTTGCCCGACACGAAGTGATGACGGTCCGACGGCACGCCATAACGTTTGGCCAGTTCGAGGAATCTTTTTTCCTCGTTGCTCGCCAGCTCCTTGCTGAGGTTGGAAAGCGCCATACCGCCCATGTCGCCCATGTACAGCGCGGACATATCGCAGGCATACAGCATGTGCAGCTCAGCATTGCATTGCAGTGCCAGGTTGATGGCCTGATCAATGATGCGCGCGTTCAGCTCGCTGTTCGCCTGCTGGATATCCGACACGTCAACCGCAGCCACGACGATACGCGGCAAGGCATGGTCCCGGCCGCCGACCAGGTACACAGGAATCGGGCACTCGCGCAGCAACTGCCAGTCCAGCGGGGTGAAAAACGCGCGCCTGAGCGCAGACTCGTGCTGCACCTGTTTGATCAACAGGTCGGGCTGCATCTCGCTGACGTAATCCAGGATGTCTCGCTTGATGTCAGTGGCCCATGCCACCTGCGTGGTCACGTTCAGGCCAAGCGCGTGGAGACTCTTGACCTGGGCTTCCAGCCAGTGGTGGTGATCCTCGAGGTAGCTTTCGCGGGCTCGGTCGCGCACGTCGCCTTCCAGCAACGCCAATATTTCCAGCGGTTTTGCCAACGCGGCAATGTGCAGGCTCGCGCCACTGGCCTTGGCCAGGGCACCGGCATGGGTAATCGCCGAGGCATCCCGCAGGGCGGGGTTGATGATCAGTAACAAGCAGGTGTATTGGCTCATGATCGATCTCCAGACAGGAAGGAAAAACCACCCCGGCGCTTCCACGTATCGGGCCAGGCGGTATCGCGGGAACCCTGCGCAATGTTCATGATGTTCACCCCATGGCGCCGCGCATTACTCTAGGGGCTGGCTTATCTGGCAGGGCATGTCGTTGGTTGTCGGCCATGACATCTGCATGGGCATGTGCATGGGCATCTGCCACGCAGCCTGACCGGCCATTCTGCGGTGCATCACGCGCCAGAACAGGTCGAAAATGGTTTTTTGCTGCGCGTCCAAGGCGTCATAAAAGGTCTGGGTCCGAGCCTGGGCGGCATCCAGGCGCACCAATTGCGCCTGCATCCAGTTGGTTTGCACGCGCAGGCGCTCGATGCCGTTTGCCATCCGTTCAGGCGTCGTTTGATTGTTCGAAGCCTGCCTGGCCGGCGCTTGGTCACTGTCGGCGGCCCTGCCCTTGTCGGCTTGCTGATTGGCATCGGTGATGACGCCCGATGCCCAGGTTTCCCACGCGGGCATTTGTTCCGGCTTGAGCATCAGCTTGCCCTTTAGGTCGTCCAGGGTCCGCTGCGTGTGCTTGACCCAATCGAAACCGGCGGCGTGATGAAACATCGGACCAGGACCGGGGCCCGGCATCACCGGGTTGGCGAAGACGCTCATGGACGGTAACAGCAGAATGTTTGCAGTGATAAACAAACACTGGCCAATCAAGCGCGGTCTGTTCATTTCAGTTCATCTCGACGTTATGGGGCATTTCAAGCATAGGAGCCGCCCTGGCAACGGAGCTGATCCACATCAGAAAACCCATAGACAAACCCGACGCAGGATCGACCGTGGCTGCCGCCCTCTGATCAGCCTATCCAGTGAATGGACGGCGCCTTGTGCGCGATAGGCGCGGGCGCAGACTTTGGATGACCGACGATGATTGGGGCCACAGGCGTCCATTCGGCGGGAAGCCCCAATGCGTGCTTACCCTGCGGCGTATTCAGATAGCCCTGGGCGAAACCGATCCAACAGGTTCCAAGCCCCTCGGCATAAGCCGCCAGCATCAGGTTCTCGGCAGCCAGGGCGCAGTTTTCAATACACTGGTTGGGCTCGTTACCGGAGATCAGTACCAATACCGGTGCGTGGTAGAAAAGCTGAAAGTCTTCATCGCTGAGCAACGTTTGGAAGTGACTGGAGTGCTCTCCCACCGGAGTCGTGGCAAGCACCCAGGCCTTGGCTTCCTGGGAAATCCGCTCCAGCAGTGCCTGGTCACGGATCACCGTGAACGTCCAGGGTTGTTGGTTCATCGAGCTGGGCGCCTGGACGGCGGCGTCGATCAAACGAAGAATGAGTTTTTCATCGACGGCTTCTGTCGTGTAGTCACGTGTCGAGCGCCGGCCGGCAATGGCTTTGGTCAGGTTCATGTGTGCGGGCCTCCATGAGGGTGTTTCACCACGGTGTCCGCCTGGACGAACGCTTGGGTGACTCGAATAAAAAACCAGGCGCGCCCCGGCGTTCAAGCGTCCGGGAACGACGGTTGGGCTGGCGCTTCTTTTTCTGGGATATCGGTGATGGTGGCCTCGGTCAACAGCAGGATACTGGCCACTGACACCGCGTTCTCCAAGGCAATACGCACGACTTTGGTCGGGTCGATAATGCCGGCTTCATACATGTCGACATACGCATTGGCGGAGGCATCAAAACCAATGTTTCCGGGCTCCGCCAGCATGCGCGCAACGACCACGCCGGCGTCTACCGCCGAGTTTTCCGCAATGCGCCGCGCCGGCGCTTCCAAAGCCCGGCGCAGTATCTGCAGGCCGGTGCGCACATCGCCCTCCACCTGGGTTTCATCGGCGGCGATCAGCGGCACGGCCTTGAGCAGCGCGAGGCCGCCGCCGGGGACAATCCCTTCGGTGATGGCTGCACGGGTCGCCGAAATCGCATCGTCCAGGGCGTCCTTGCGCGCTTTCATTTCAGCCTCGGACGGCGCGCCGACGCGGATCACCGCGACGCCGCCGGATAGCCTGGCCAGCCGCTCCTGCAGCTTTTCACGGTCATATTCGCTGCTGGTCGCCGCCATTTGCCCGCGAATCTGTTGCAGGCGTGCGTCGATGGCTTTGCGGGTACCGGCGCCGCCGATCAGCGCGGTGCTGTCCTTCGAGACCACAACCCGATGCGCCCGGCCCAACTGTTGCAGTTGGACCTGCTCGAGGCTGATCCCCAGTTCGTTGGAGATCACCGTGGCGCCCGTCAATACGGCCATGTCCTGCAGCATGTCCTTGCGTCGATCGCCAAAGCCAGGGGCCTTGATCGCCACGGCTTTAAGCACGCCGCGAATGTGGTTGACGACCAGGGTGGTCAGGGCTTCACCTTCGATGTCATCGGCGATCAATACCAGGGGCTGACCGCTTTTGGCGACCTGTTCCAACAACGGCAGCAAGTCTTTGAGTACGCCGATCTTGTGGTCACAGAGCAGCAGGCAGGCATCTTCGAGTTCGACCTGCATCTTTTCGGTGTCGGTGACGAAATACGGCGAGACATACCCCCGATCAAAGCGCATGCCTTCCATGACCTCGACCACCGTTTCAGTGGTCTTGGACTCTTCGACGCTGACCACGCCCTCGACCCCGACCTTTTCCAGGGCGTCAGCTACCAGTTGCCCGATGACGGGATCGTTATGGGCTGACAGCGTCGCGACCTGGGCCTTCTCCTTGGGCGTACTGACGGGGCGAGACTGCGCGGCAAGTGATTCCACGACCAGCAACAGGCCACGGTCCAGGCCGCGCTTGAGGTCGATCGCGCTGGCCCCGGCCACCACGTTGCGGATGCCATCGGCCAGGATGGCATGGGCCAGCACCGTTGACGTGCTGGTCCCGTCGCCGACCGCCTCACCCGTGCGCTCCGCGGCCTGGCGCAGCATCTGCGCGCCGAGGTTCTCCTCGGGGTCTTGCAGGTCAACGCGTTTGGCGATCGTGACCCCATCATTGCAGACCGTCGGGTTTCCCCATTTATTCTGCATCAACACCGACTTGGACTTCGGCCCCAGCGTTACGCGCACTGCGTCCGCCAGTTGGGTGGCACCACTGAGGATTTTTTCGCGAGCAGGCGCGCGAAACACGATTTTACTGTGAGCCATCAGGGGGTCTCCTCTCATGTCGACGGAGCCTGCATGCTTGTCTGAAGCGCCGGCAACCAGGTTGACTTTTATCAACAAAGTCACACGCCTTGCCGACACGGGTCGCGAAGCGCTCACCGACTGTCGCCGGGCGCTCCCCGAGTTGATAAAAATCAACGCGCTCGATGGCAAACAGCGTCCAAATCAACCCGTGAAATCCACGCGGCCTTCATTACTTTTTCCTCGATGCGCCAGGAGAAACGCCATGGACAAATATCAGCAGAGTCAGAAAAACAAACTGTTCAAAACCCAGGCCCATGATCCCTATTGCCTGCAGCGGGTTGAAGGGGCGGCTATGTGCCCGCAGTGCGACGCGGTGTATGAAGCCGGTAACTGGCATTGGAACCGAGCTGAAAATACCGGGGTCCACAACGCCCAATCCGTGACCTGCCCTGCCTGCCGCCGCATTGCGGAGAATGCCCCCGCCGGCACTGTGACGCTGTCGGGCAGCTTCTTGCGAAAGCACTATGACGAAATCATCCACCTGATCAAAAACACCGAAAAAATGGAAGCAACGGAGCACGCGCTGGAGCGCATCATCCACCTGACGGATAGTGAGGACGACCTGGTGGTGACCACCACCGGGATTCATCTCGCGAATCGCCTGGGGCATGCGCTGGAGGCTGCGTTCAAAGGCAAGGCCCAATATCGCTACGGCGACACTCAGTACGGCCTGAGTGTTACGTGGACACGCAATGAATAGTCCCGACGCGGTTAATGCAACGCCGTATCGCGAGCGCGACTCAACCGCTGGCGATGGTAAAACAGCCGCTTGACCCACTCAGCCGCACCCATGTAGACCAGGCTGATTGCCAGCACTGTCAGCAGGATCGGCAGTGGCAAAGGCACCAGCCCGAACCACGGCGCTATCGGGCTGTAGGGCAACCCGACAGCCAGCAGGCCGATGGCCGCGGCGCTGCCCAGCAGCAGGGGCGCCGGGCGGCTTTGGTAGAACGGCCTGTAGGTGCGCACGATGAATATGGTCAGCAGTTGGGTCAGCAGCGACTCCACGAACCAGCCACTGCGAAATACCTCGGGGCCCTTCTGCGCCATCAGGTACAGGGCCACGAAGGTGAGGACATCGAACAGCGAGCTGACCAGCCCGAACACCACCATGAAGCTGCGGATCTCGCTGATGTTCCAGCGGTGCGGGGTGCTTTCCCATTCACGGTCAACGTTGTCGTTGGCGATGCCCATGGACGGAATATCGGACAGGAAGTTGTTGAGCAGTATTTGCTTGGCCAGCATCGGCAGGAACGGCAATACCAGGGATGCCAGGGCCATGCTGATCATGTTGCCGAAGTTGGCGCTGGAGACGATCGAGATGTACTTCAAGGTATTGGCAAAGGTATGCCGGCCCTCCTCGATGCCTTCGCGCAATACGTCAAGGTTGTGCTCCAGCAACACAAAGTCGGCGGCTTGCTTGGCCACGTCGGCGGCGTTGTCCACGGAAATGCCGATGTCGGCCACTTGCAGTGCCGGCGCATCATTGATGCCATCGCCCATATAGCCGACCACATGCCCGGTCTTTTGCAGGGCGCGGATGATGCGTTCCTTCTGGTTGGGGTCGACCTCGGCAAAGAGCATGGTCAGCGGCGCCAGGTGCATCAACGCTTCGTCCTTCATGCTGGACAGTTCGGCGCCGGTGATGATGCGTTCCACCGGCAGGCCCACTGCCGTGGCCACATGCCGGGCGACCAGATGACTGTCGCCGCTGATGATCTTGACCTGCACCCCCAGCCTGTCGAGGCTGGCGAGGGTGTCCTTGACCCCCGGCTCCGGCGGGTCGAAGAACAACAGAAAGCCGCGAAAGGTCATCTCGGTTTCCACCTCCCGGCCATAGTGCGGCTGGTCCGGCACGGCCCGCGTGGCCAGGCCCAGCACCCGGAACCCCTGCTCGCTCCACGCCGCGAAGCGCTGGGCGATCGTCGCCCGTTCGGCCTCGGTCAGCGCCAGGTCCTGCGCGCCGTGACGCACCTGGGTGCAGACTTCGAGCACGTTATCCAGCGCGCCCTTGGTCACCACCAACCGCTCGGCCTCAGGTGCATGGGCGACCACCACGCTCAGGCGCTTGCGCACGAAGTCATACGGCACTTCATCGAGCTTGCTGGCCGCGGGGCACGGCGCCAGGGTTTTACCGGCCAGGGTAATGGCCTCGTCCATCGCGTTGCGCATGCCGGTCTGCAGGCTGGCGTTGAACACCGCCAATTGCAGCACAGGGGTGGCGGGATGGCCCTCGACATCCATGGCGCCGTCCAGCACCACGACACCGCGGGTCAAGGTGCCGGTCTTGTCGGTACACAGGATGTCCATTGCGCCAAGGTTTTCAATGGCATTGAGGTGACGCACGATCACGCCCTTGGCCGCCATGCGCTGCGCGCCCTTGGCCAGCGTAATGCTCAGGATCGCCGGCAACAGTTCCGGTGACAGGCCGATGGATAACGCAATCGCAAACAACAGGGTGTCGAGGGTCGGACGGTGCAGCAGGATATTGATGCCGAACACCACGATGGTGATCACCAGCATCACCCGCAACAGCAGGCCGCCGAAGCGTCGCAGGCCGCGCTCGAACTCGGTCTCGGGCGGGCGCAGCGCCAGGGTCTTGGCGATACGGCCGATTTCACTCTGCGCGGCATAACGCGTGACGAGTACCTCGGCGGTACCGCTGCGCACCGAGGTGCCCATGAACACGCAATTGTGGCGCTGCCCCAAGGTGGCATCCGGCGCGCAGTCCCCCGCCAGTTTTTCCACCGGGAAGGTTTCGCCCGTCAGCAGGCTTTCGCCGATAAAACAGTCGAGTGCCTGCAAAATTCGCCCGTCCGCCGCGATCAGGCTGCCCGCGCTGAGCAGCAGAATGTCCCCTGGCACCACCTCGCTGGCGGCAACGTCCACGGGTTTGCCCGCGCGCCGCACCGTGGCGCGTAGCGCGATCTTGCTGCGCAGTTGTTCCACCGCGTGGCTGGCGCGGCTTTCATACCAGGCGCTGAGTACCGCGCTGATCAGCACAATGCAGCCAACAATCGCCGCATCCAGCCAGTCCCCCACCACCACGGCCACCAGCGCACCCACCATCAGAATCAACACCAAGGGCGTGCGCATTTGCTCCAGCACCAGCCTGCCCAGGCCTTGCGGGCGGTCCTTGGCCTGGGGCGGGGCCCTGCGCAGGCGGGCGCGGGCCTGGGCATGGCTCAAGCCCTGGGGCGTGCTGCGCAGGCTGCTCAATACCTGGCTGAGCGCTGGGCTCCAGTAATCGGCGTCGACCAAGTGCACGGGTTGCCTGGCGGAGGACTGCCATTCTCGATGGGCCAGCCAGAGGCCCGGCAACATCGGTAACCAGAAGGTCAGGCCCCGGAATAACAAGGTGGCGGACAGCGCCACGGCAACATTCACCCCCACCCAATGCAGCGTCACCACCGCCGCGGCTTCGAACGCGCCAAGACCGCCCGGCACAATGCCGATACTGCGCAGCACACTGGCAAGCATAAATCCGGCAAACAACCCCAACGGCGGTGCGGACACCCCCAGCGCACGCACCAGAACCCACAAGGTGGCGCTGTCCAACAGGATGATTGCCAGCTCCAGCACGGTGATGCGCCACAGCAACCCTCGGCTGCGCACCAACTGGCGGTCGGCGCCCGTGAGCAATGAAACGATCCTGGCAACCATCGCAAAGCGTTGCCCCGGTAAACGCGCCGCCAGGTGAGTACTACCGGCCAGCCTGGGCGTGACGACGGCCAATACCAGGCTGACGGCGACAAACACCAGGCACGTCGTCATCACCGTGGGTGTCGCATGCCCCTGCAAGATCACCACCGGCAACGCCACGCCGACCGACAGCGCATACGCGAGGAAATAGCCGGATAGATCCAGCACCAGGCTGGCCAGCACCACCGGTTTGGCAAACCCCAGGCGCACAAACGACGCCACCACCGCAAAGGCGCCACTGATACCGGAGGACGGCAGGGCTTGATCGACAAACAGCTTCATCAGGCTGAGCTTGCCCGCGTCCCACAGCGACAGACGGTGTGCCCCGGCCTTGAGCACCAGCCGAAACACCTGCCCCTGCGCCATATACGTCAAGGCTTGCAAACCCAGCGCAGCCAGCAGCCACAACGGTTCGGCCTGGGTCAGTAACTGGGTGAAGGATTCAACGTCGGTGAACTGCAACGCCACGCCGACCACGGTCGCAAACATCGCCGCGCCCAACAGCCAGGTCAGCCACAGCGCAGAGCGGCTGTAAGGCTGTTTTTCTTCACGCACGGGGGGATGGGTGACACCTGGAATGGACGGTTTGACAGACATGCCGTGCCCCGGATCGAACCAGCGGAGTGTCCGATTCTGCCGCGGCGGCCAGGCGTGCGTTTGATTCAGGTCAAACACCCCGGATTGACCGTGCCGCTATCGGGATGGCCGGGCCCTTTGCGCCGGGCTTTGTGACTTTAATCAATAAGCCCGCGCTGCCGAAGCCGCACTGTGATGCAGGTCGTTCCGCGAGGCCACCGACTTCACTACCTGCCCTGCACTGGAGCCCCCCCATGCTGACCAACCCGCACACTGCCGCGCTCATCGCCGAGATGGATAAAGCGTCACCCGAAGAGCACTGGCTGGAGAAACTGCGCGACGGAACGCATGTGCTGATCCGTCCGCTGTCGACCGACGATCACGCACGCCTGCTGCGTTTCTTCCAGCGTTTGTCGCCGCTGTCACTGCGCTTCCGTTTCCTGGGGGCGGTGACCCATGTCGACGAGCGCATCATCGACTCGCTGCTGAGCGTCCCGGGGGATATCAGCCGGGGTTATCTCGCCTTGATCCACCATGACGGCGAATTGCAGGTCATTGGCGTCAGCCGCTACAGGCAAGCCATGGATAGAGACGACTGCTGCGAATGCGCGGTCGCCGTCGCCGACCCCTGGCTACGCAAGGGGCTGGGGCATTTATTGCTGGGGCACCTGATTGACGCGGCCAGGCGCAGCGGCTTCAGCGTGATGCGCTCGACGGATTTATCGACCGATTACCCGATTCATGGTTTGTATAAGCAGTCGGGTTTTACCTCGGTGTACCAGGGGCGTGATTTCGATCGCATTATTCATGAGTTGGCGCTGTGACCGGGGCGGCTCCCGGCGCATCAACCTGCTCAAGGTGGTAGCGCGATTGCACGAGGCGGCTGATCTGTTCCAACGCCACCTGGATGGATACCGCGTCGTCGTTTTCAATCAGGCGGGTTTTGTTGGCCAGGACATCGTCGCGAATCACCTCGCGGAACCAGTTGGAAAAATCCCCGGCCCTTCGATGTTCGCCAAACGCCCGAGCGTCCAGCTGCGCCAGCGCGGATAGAAACTCCGTCAGGTTGGACGCGTGCTTGCCCAGCGCGGGAAAGTAAAACGCGCGCCATGCGCCGACATTGCCGGCAGCGTATTTGCCGCTGTGGCGGTGATGCTTTTGATGCGGCTGCAACTGCTCCAGAAGCACAACCGCTTCACCATGATGAAGGTCCCAGAGGCATACCGGTTCAAGCCCCGGTGGGTGTGCCGGGAACGCGGGGCACGTTCGCTGCGTGTGATGGGCGAAGCGTTGGACCAATTCCCTCGCGGTGCTGCCCAGGGTCACCAGCATATCGACCCCTTCGAGCAACGCCGGACAGACTTGGTCGAAGTCCAGGGCCACGATGATCGCCCCCATATTGGCGAGAAACCCCAAGGGCCACACCGCGCGCTGAGGCAGCATGTAGTGGGCTTCGTCCACGATCAGCCAGTAGGGTCGACCGGATGTGCTCCGTAGACGCTGGATAAACGGCAGCAGTTCGCCAAACAGTTGCACCCGGGCGGGCGGGTCCAGGGCGAGCGTGCTCACTACTACGTTGAGCCGGGCCTGTAACAGAAGGCGCAGTGATTCTTCTGTCGTGGGGGGCGTGGTGAGGCCGCCCACGGTAACCGCGTCCTCCAGGCACAGGTAATCGCCCTCGGGATCGATGATGCAGAAATCCTGGCGCGCCTGGACCATGCGTTCTGTCAGCCAGGTCACGTAGCTCGATTTGCCGGAACCCGAATTACCAATGATCAGCAACACCGAGCCTGGCGGTAGCCAGACCGGACGCTCATCGTCGGTCTGGCCCAACCGCAAGCCGATGCGTTCGATCTTGCCCAGCGCCGCGTCTTGTTGCAGCAGCCTTTCTATCAGCTCGCAGACACCCCGACCATGATCCTGTGTCAGGCAGATATCAGCGCGCGCCTTGATCGATTCAATGGCATTGCTCACCGCCGCCGCACAGCCGCAGAGTGCCAGAAACGCGTGGTCATTTTCAGCATCGCCCACCCCCACCACGTTCAGCTCGCAGATCCCCAGCCTCGACAACGCTGCACTCAGGCCCGAGGCTTTGTTCACACAGGACGGCAAGATCATGATCGCATCCTTGTTGAAACTGATCTGCAGCTCCAGGCCAAGCTCGCGGATGGTACTGATCACCGCCTCTTCGAACGGGTGCCAGGTGGCGACCACGGACCGGCCGACGGACAAGGGCGACACCCCCTTTTCGCGTAGGCGCCCCACCAGTTCGGTCGAGGCGGGATCTGCGATGAGTTCCTCGGTATCGGTAGTGGGGTCATACAAGAGCGCGCCATTTTCCGCGACGACCAGGTCGAACAGCGACAGTTGCGCAAAGTGGTGCTTGAGCGCTTGCAACTCGCGGCCGGTAATCAACAGCAGCTTGCGACCGCTGTGTTTCAGGGCGGCGAGCGAGGCACAGACTTCCGGTGGAACGCTGCCGTTTTCGGCAATAGTGCCGTCATAGTCGACCGCCAAGGCTAAGAAGTGCATGGGTGCTCCTTGAGGGGTTGACCTCGACGAAAACCGGCCGATTGGTGGGCCATCCATCGCTCAGGGCGCGAACTTCACGTTCAGGGCCTATGGAGGGGTGGGCAAGGGTTCGGGTGCAGGTACTTTTCAAACCAATTGCCGGTCAACCTCGCCACGTCCGCCAGGGCGCCTGGTTCTTTGAACAGATGGGTGGCCCCTTTCACGACCTCCAGGTGTTGCGTGCAGTGCAACGCCCGGCAGGTCTGTTCATTCACGTGCAGGGTCACCGGGTCCTGCGCGCCGACCACTTGCAAGGTGGGCGCCCTGACCCGGCGCAACACCTGCGCCGCGAGATCGGTGCGCCCTCCTCGGCTGACGACCGCCTGGACCGTGGCCGCACGGGTGGCGGCGACCAAGACGGCGGCCGCGGCCGTACTGGCGCCGAACAACCCCAGGGCGAGCGGGCGTAACTCGGCATCGTGGGCAATCGACTCGATAACCCTGGTCAGTCGATCGGCGAGCAAGGAAATGTCGAAGCGCAGTACGCCGGTCAGGTTATCCCAGCGTTGCTCGGTCCGCGTCAGCAGGTCGAGCATCAAGGTCCCCATGCCGTGGCGAGCCAGGTACTCCGCAATATAGTGGTTGCGCGGGTTGGAATGGCCCCCGCCGCTCCCATGCACCAGAATGACCAGGCGCTCGGTGCCTGGCGGCAATCGCAAATCACCTGCCAGCTCAAAGCCGGAAAAGTTGAACTTCCTGTATTGGAGCCCAGAGACCGTAACGCCAGCGGGAGAAGCCATTGGTTGAATACCTTCGTATGTAATCTTTTGGGGGGGCAAGGTACTTCAGACGTGGCTTCATCTTTGTTCTTTCATCAAGTCGATCACCCTGCCGACCTGGAGCCGCTGCGGGCTAACTTGCCTTTTTTTGGCAAGCGCTCCTTGATAAAAATCAAACCCGCGCCGATCGAGGGGCCAAATCAATTGACCAGGCCACGCAACAGCACGGGCAGCACGGCCGGCCAGTCTTGTGCCGAGAACCCCGGACCGAACTCGGCAATGGCCGCGCCGTGCAGCCACATGCCCGCCGCTGCCGCCGACAACGCCGGCATCCCCTGGGCCTGCAGGCCATGAATGATCGAGCGCGATACGACGCTGGCACCCGCCCGGTTCGAGGGTGTATTGCTGTTGATGATGGCTTGGCCATCCGGCGCAGCAATGACCGTGTCACCACCTTCAAGGACCACCACCCTTGAGCAGGACTGGGCAGCGGCTCGAGTGCGGGTCAGCGAGTCGCCTGAAAACGCGAATTTCTGTCGGAATTCGTCCTCGTCGAGGGGCAGCACGCCGGCGCATCGGGGGGCACGATCCTGGGTGGCGATGGGCGGCAAGTCGCTCAGCCACAACCGGGGATGGTTCTCATAGGTCTGGGGGACGAGGGTGTCGAGTACCGTTTCGGGGGTACCGATATCGGCAACGACGACATCGCCACACAGTGCCCGCCCAGGTTGCAACAGATGGCCCGGTTTCTTGCGAAAAAACGTCACGGTCAGCACGGCCGCGACCGCGCCCAGGCTTTCACCGGTATCGCCCATGACCCCGCTGGGTATATCGATCGCGATAATCGGAGCATTGCCACGGCCCGCGGCGGTCAGCGTCTCGAGGACCGGCCCTTGCAGGGCGCGGGCAAGGCCGGCGCCGAACACCGCGTCAACGATCAGTTCGGCCCCCTCGAGCACCGCTGGGCTCAGCGTGTGAACCGCGCCCTGCCAGCGTTGTGCGTGCTGCTTGGCTTCGCCCTTCAGGGCCGATGGATCGCCCCACATGGCCAGCGTCACCGGCCAGCCTGCCTCGGCCAGCCGATGCGCGGTGACAAAGCCATCCCCTCCGTTGTTGCCCGGCCCGCAGAGCACCACCAGCGGCCTGGGCGTCCAGCGGCGCTGGATTTCGCGCGCCACGGCCGCACCGGCATTGCTCATCAACGCGAAAGACGACACGCCAGCGACAACCGAGAGCCGGTCGGCTTCCGCCATCTGACTCACCGTCAGCAACACGCTCTGGCGCCGATCTCTGTCAAACGTATGCATGCTTTTTCACGCTCTCAACGGCCACTGAAATCGATCACCACCCGCGCGGGGACATCGCCATGCTCAAGGCGCTCGAACACCTGGTTGATCGCAGACAACGGCTGCAGTTCAATGTCGGCCTTGACCTTGCCCGCGGCGGCGAACGCCAGCGCCTCCGCCATGTCCTGGCGATTGCCGACGAACGAGCCGCGCACCGTAATGCAGTTGGCGACCACGTCGAACAATGCCATGGGAAACTCGCCAGGGGGCAAGCCGACGAGCACGCAGGTCCCCAGTTTGCGGGTCATCGCGACGCCTTGCTTGAACGCGCCGAGCGAAGGCGCGGTAATGAGCACCCCATGGGCACCGCCCTGGGTGGCGGCAATGACCGCGGCCACCGGGTCCGCACCTTTGGCGTTCACCACTGCGTCAGCCCCCAGTTGCGTGGCATGGGCCAGCTTGCGCTCGTCGATGTCGACGGCACACACCCGCAGCCCCATGGCCTTGGCGTACTGAACCGCGAGATGGCCCAGGCCGCCCACCCCGGAAATGACGATCCACTGCCCCGGCCGCACATCCGCCTCCTTGATGCCTTTGTAGGTGGTCACCCCGGCGCAAATGATCGGCGCGGCCTCACACGGTGTCAGGCCGGCGGGGATATGCGCCACATACTCAGGGTCTGCCAGTATGTATTCGGCAAAGCCACCGTTGCGCGTGTAGCCGCCAAACTCGGCCTGGGCGCAAACGGTTTCCCAGGCTTGCAGGCAGTATTCGCAATGGCCGCACGCCGAATACAGCCATGGCACCCCCACGCGCTCGCCCTTCTGTACGGCCGTCACGCCTTCGCCCAGCGCCACCACGATGCCGATGCCCTCGTGCCCAGGGGTAAAGGGTAAGGAAGGCTTGAGTGGCCAATCCCCCCGCGCCGCGTGCAGGTCGGTGTGACACACCCCGCAGGCTTCCACTTTAATCAGGATCATCCCCGGCCCCGGTACCGGAATATCCACCTGGCGCATGACCAATGGTTGTCCAAATGACTCGACGACGGCGGCTAACATCTTACTGTTCATCTCGCGACCCTCTTCCAGAGTGGTGTTTGCCGGCCCGGCGAGTGCCCGGCCAGCCCGAAAAGCCTTAACCCAAACCTCTGACCGCCTCGATCATCTTGACCAGGACAGCCTGTGCATCGCCGTACACCATGTTGCAGTTTTCTGCGTAAAACAGCGGGTTCTGAATACCCGCGTAGCCCTTGCCTTCCCCGCGCTTGACCACATACACGTGATGCGCCTTGTCCACGTCCAGGATCGGCATGCCATAGATGGGCGATGCCTTGTCATTGCGTGCCGCGGGGTTGACCACGTCGTTGGCGCCGATGACCAGCACCATATCGGTGTCGGGGAAGTCGGTATTGATGTCTTCGAGCTGGAAAATCAGGTCGTAGGGCACCCCCGCTTCTGCCAGTAACACGTCCATTTGCCCCGGCATGCGCCCCGCCACCGGGTGTACCGCGAAACGCACAAGGACACCGTGGGCCTGCAACAGCTTCACGAACTCATAGAGCTTTTGCTGGCCCTGGGCGACGGCCAAACCATAACCCGGCACGATGATGACTTTAGCGGCGTAGCGCATGGCGACCCCGGCATCACTGGCGGCGGTCGGCTTCAGCTCGCCTGTGATCACCGCGCCTTTGCGAACGGGCTGATCACCAAAACGGGCAAACAATACATGCGCTACCGTGCGATTCATGGCGTTGGCCATCAACAATGTAAGCAACACACCGGCGGCGCCCACCAGCATGCCCGCGATCATCATGGCCGGAACCTGCAACACAAACCCTTCGAGGCCGACCGCCAGGCCGGTAAAGGCATTGTAGATGGAGATCACCACCGGCATGTCGGCACCGCCGATGGGCAACGTCATCAACACGCCAAACAGCAACGCCCCCGCGAAGAACCCGGCGATCAACCAGGGCACATGGCCCGGCACGCCGTCTGCCGCCTGCATGACGAGCATCAGCCAGGCGCCGGCAGCCAGGGTCAGCAGCATCACCGCCGCGTTGATCAGCTGCAGGCCCTTGAGGCGCAGGGGTTTATCGAGGCGACCATCGAGCTTGGCCCAGGCGATCAACGAACCCGATAGCGAAACTGCGCCGATCAGTGCGCCAAACAATGTGCCGGCCAAGGTGGGCAGGTCGAGCGCCCGCGCGCCGAACAGTTCCATGGCCGCGATGGCGGCGGCGGCGCCACCGCCCATACCGTTGTAGATCGCGACCATCTGCGGCATGGCGGTCATTGCCGCCTTGCGCCCACTCCACCAGGCAGCGCCACCGCCCAGCAACAAGGCCACCAGCGCCAGGCCGATGTTGGTGGGCAGATGCGGTCGTGCCGCCTCGCTCACGGAAAACACATAAAGGAAACTCACGATCACCGCGCCCGCCATGCCCCACCCGGCCACATGGATACCGCCGGGGGCCGTGACAGGCGACGACATGCGCCACAACCCGAAGATCAGTAAAAACGCGGCGAAGAAGTACACCAGCCCTATCAGCCATTGCGACGTCATCATCAACATGATCAAACCTCAGGCCTTCTCAGCCTTGCGGGTGGCGGAGTGATGGGCTTTGCGCCGCTTGGGCTCCGGCGCGCTGGTCTGGAACATGGCGAGCATCCGGCCGGTGACGGCGTACCCGCCCGCTGCATTCCCCGCCCCGAGCAGCACCGCGACGAACCCGGCCACTTGCTCTGGCAGTGTCGCGGCGTCGAGCAAGCCGATCAGGCCACCGATCACCACGATGCCGTGGATAAAGTTCGAGCCCGACATCAACGGTGTATGCAGGATCGCCGGGACCCGGCCAATGATGACCCAGCCGGCAAACGCGGCGAGCATGAAAATATACAGGCCGATAAAACCAACGTTGTTCATGAGGTTTTCTCCTTGGGCGCATCTGTCGGGCTCAGCGGTGGCATGAGTTTGCCGGCGTGGGTGAGCGCCGTTTGCGCCAGCAACGGATCGTCCCAATCAATGTGGATGACGTTGTTTTTCAACATCAGCGCCAAGAGGTTGAACTGGTTTTTCGCATACAGCAGGCTGGCGTCCTGGCTCAAGGACGAAGGCAGGTTCAACGGCGCCAACAGCGTGACCTGACCGACCTTGACGGTCTGGCCGGGGACGCAGCCCTCGCAGTTGCCCCCGCCTTCGGCGCCCAGGTCGACGATCACGGCGCCAGGCTTCATCCCGGCGAGCTGTGCGGCGCTGATCAGGCGTGGTGAAGGCCGCCCCGGTACGGCCGCCGTGGTAATCACCAGGTCTGCCCGTTGGATATGCTCAGTCAGCACGAGCGCGACCTGGTGTTTTTCCGCGTCACTCAACTCCCGTGCATAACCGCCTTTGCCCCGCGCATCGACCCCCACGTCGACAAAACTGGCGCCCAGGGAGCGCGCCTGCTCGGCGGTTTCCGGGCGCACGTCGTACCCTTCGACCACCGCGCCCAACCGATGCGCGGTGGCGATGGCCTCCAGTCCCGCGACACCCAGGCCCAGCACCAGCACCCGAGCAGGCCCGACGATGCCGGCCGCGGTGGTGACCTTTGGCAGTATGCGAGACAGATGCACCGACCCCAGTTGCACGGCGTAGTACCCCGACAATGCCGATTGGCTGGACAACGCGTCCATCGACTGGGCCCGCGTGGTCCGCGGCAGCCGCTCCATGGCAAAACACGTGATTTGGCGCTCCAGCAAGCGTTGCACCAGGGCCGGGTTGTTCTGCGCATACACAAAACACAGGAGCAGCGAGCCCGGCTTCATTTTGCCGACCACCTCCTGCGAAGGTGCCTGCACGGCGAGGACCACATCGGCCTCATGCAGCCACTGCCCGTTGCCGGAGACGAACACCACGTCCGTATAAGCCGCGTCGGGCAGGAAGCTCGCGTCCCCTGCCCCCGTTTGCATATGCAGCTTGGCGCCCAATGCACATAACTTCGCACACAGGCTCGGTACCAGGGCCACCCGCCGTTCGTGCGGGTGGGTTTCTTTCATCACAGCCACATTGACGTACATCGCGCGCTCCATGGGGGGCGCCCGCCTGTGTGCGGGCGCCCGGGATAGGGACGGGATAAGGCTTCAGACCGGTGCCTGGGCCGACACGTAACGCACGAGTTTCTTATTGACGAACTGTTGGATGCCCATGTCGCCCAGTTCGCGGCCATAGCCCGAATCCTTGATACCGCCAAAGGGCAGTTCGGCATCGCTCCAACTGATGTTGTTGATAAACATCATGCCGGTCTCGATCCGGCTGGCCACCCGACGTCCCCGCTCCACATCACGGGTGAACACCGACCCGCCGAGGCCAAAGTCGGAATCGTTTGCCAGGGCGATCGCGGCTTCTTCGTCCTTGACGCGGAAAAACAGCGCCACGGGGCCGAAGAACTCGTCGCGGAATGCCGGATTGTCGGGGGCGATATCGGTAAGGATGGTCGGGGTCATGAATGAACCGGCGCGATCGATACGCCCGCCCCCCAGCAGCACCCGTGCCCCGTGGGCCGTCGCCGTGTGCACCTGGCCAAGTAACTGCAACAAGGCTGCTTCCGAAGACAGCGGGCCCAGGGTGGTGCTTTCCTCCATGGGGTCACCGGGTTTCAAGGCCGCAAGCCCGGCCTTGAAGCCTTCCAGGAAGGCATCGGCCATGGATTCGACGACAATGAAGCGTTTTGCCGCGCAGCAGGTCTGCCCGCAGTTATACATCCGCCCCCAGATCGCCCATTTGATCGCCAGGTCCAGGTCAGCGTCCTCAAGCACAATGAACGCATCGCTGCCCCCCAGCTCCATGGAGGACGGCTTCAGGTTCTGTCCCGCCCACGACGCCAGGCTGCGGCCAGCGGCGACACTCCCGGTCAATGCCACCCCACGCACACGCGGGTCGTCCACCACCTGCCTGGACTGCTCGTGGGATATCAGCAGGTTGGTATAGAGCCCCGCCGGTGCGCCGGCTTCGAGCAGGACCTGCTCAAAGGCAATCGCACATTGCGGCACACAACCGGCATGCTTGATCACCAGCACGTTACCGGCCATCAAGTGCGGGCCCGCCACGCGCGCCAACTGATAGAAGGGAAAGTTCCACGGTTCGACGCCGAAGACCACGCCGATGGGGCTGCTCTCCATATGCGCCTCGCCCGCACTCGGCTCCAGCGCCTGCGGCGCCAGGAAGCGCTCGGCGTTCTTGGCGTAGTACGCCATGATATCGGCGCTGAACTTGACTTCGCCGCGGGCCTCGTTGATTCGCTTGCCCATCTCCAATGTGATCTTACGGGCCAGGGTGTCGAAGCGCTGATGCATCAATTCAGCCGCTTTGGCGATGACCGAAGCGCGTTGGGCATACGTCTTGGTTTTCCACGTCGCGTAGCACTGCGCCGCGACGGCCAGTTTGCGCTCCAGTTGCTCAGCCGTCAGCGTATCGAATTGTGCGAGCAACTCGCCGTTGTATGGATTGATCGTCGTGTAAGCCATAACGGTTGCCTTCCCCTCAAATTGAGTCATTCAACGCAGAGCGCACGGCCTGCATCCGCCCTGCCCATAAGCCTGGATTACGATGGTCGCTATGGGGGCAGGTGACTAGCGTCGGAATCTACCCATAAGCCTTTATCAAGGGCTGCTGGCGGGTGATGGCCGAGCACCTTAACGGTGCCGGGGGCGCACTTCGGTGGTGCGCAGACGAGCGAGTTGACGTCTCGCACAGGCTGGTGTCGCGCTTCGTCTTTACGCGCTGTCGATTGGCGCCAGGCAGAAGGCCCTGGTAGAGGTGGGAGCTCGGAAAATACTTACATAGATCAATTAAAGCGTCGGACAAACCGCATAGGATTGCGCGGCAGGCAACGCACCATCGGGTCTTGTCAGGAGGGTTAGTCATGCACGTCAACCAATCCATGTCGGAGGACGCCTTACCGCACACGGTATCTGGGAGTGCACCGCCTGCGGCTCAACAACCCTTGGCCCTCAAGACCACGCCCAGCGTCGAACGCTTGCGCGGTATCGACCAGACACTTCGCCAGACAGCACAGTTGGTCTCACTGATCACGGGGCAGCTCGAGGCGAATGAGCTGAATCCGGCGACACCTGCCCAAGGGCTGCTTGAACAGTTGGATGCCACGGTGGAGCACTTGTTGAGCCGGTTCAACACCCCGCTCGACCTGCCCTCCTCCCTCACCGAGAGAGATCGGCACGATGCCGTGGACTTCCCCGTGCAAACCCTGTTCAAGGCACTGGCCCAAGACTGTTTACCGTTGGCCGTCGCCCGGCGCATCAAACTGCGGATCGTGCCGTGTTCGGCATGGGTCAGGAGCCTTCCCGAGGGCCTCAGGCAAGTACTGAGCAGCCTGATGTACAACCTCATGCACGCGAACCGCAACAGTCGCCTGACGCTGGGCGCCCGGCGCCATCGGCAATGGCTGAGCCTGGAACTGTGGTGTTCGGGCTGTGAAAGCCGCGAGGCCGCCTTGCGCATCGTGTCGATGCCTGTGCATGCGCCTTTCCTGCCGGATGCCTATGGCCGCGCGGGCGCGCTTTCAACCTATGAGTTGAGCGCAATGCTGGGGGCGCAGTTGCAGGTCCGGTACTCGCCCGGAAAAGCCACGCTCATTTCCATCAGCGTGCCGTCAGCGCGGTCGTCGGTACGCCCAAAAACCGCGATCAAACCGCCGATCACGGCGTCCCATCGCCTGTTGCTGGTTGTCGAGCCGCAGGCCCTGCTCCGCGAGATGCTGTGCTGCGGCTTAGGTTCGTTGGGCTATCAAACGGCTGCGGTCAGTGATGGTGCCGCCGCGTTGGCGTGGCTGGCACGCTCAGGTCTCCAGCCTGACCTGGTCTTGACCGAACATGCGCTGGCCCCCGCCATGGACGGTGTGCAGTTGGTGCAGCGACTGCGCGATCAATTCAACCGAACCACGCCGGCTATCGTACTGACCGCCGACACCCAGCGGCAGGTTGCCCACGCGGTCCTCGCCGCCGATTGCATGCTGCTGCGCAAACCCGTGAGCTTGAATACGCTGCGCGCAACCCTTGCTACCGCACTGAGCGCGGCAGCCACAGGCCATGCGCCAGGTGCCCTGCCGGCGTCTTCGGGCGCGGTGATCTACGTCGTGGACGAGGACGAGGCGTTGCGCAACAACTTGCGCAGGGTATTGGAGGCCCAAGGTTACCCCGTGCGTGACGCTGCTGGCGCCGAGCAGTTTTTCGAGCGCTATCCCGGCGATCAGCGGGGCTGCCTGGTGATTGAAGCACGCCCCTCCGGCATCAGCGGGCTGGAGGTGGTTGGGCGTCTGAGGGCACGGGGGGACGAGTTGCCCATCATCATGATCAGTGGCAACAGCCGCGTCGCGGATGTCGTGGATGCGATGAAGGCCGGCGTGTGCGACTTCATCGAAAAGCCGTTCCGTTACCAGCAGCTATTGACCAGCCTGACAAACGCCTTGGCCAACCAAGCGGATACCCAGGGCTTCAAGGCGCTTCGCCAGGCCGCCATTGACCATATCAGTCACCTGACTCCCCGCCAGCGCCAAATCATGGAGATGGTCCTGGACGGCCACCCCAGCAAGAACATTGCGTTCGAGCTGGGTATCAGCCAAAGGACGGTTGAGAAGCATCGCGCGTCGATCATGAGCCGGACCGAAGCCAAATCGATTCCCGAACTGGCTCGCATCGCCCTCGCGGCCGGTGAAAAAGCCCTTTCAGCCGCGGGTCATGGTAAGGGGCTCACCCCGTGAGCATGATTTTCAGGCCCTGACAAATTCCCCTGTGGCGAGCGGGCTTGCCCCGCGTTGGGCTGCGCAGCAGCCCCAAAGCCAGGCACTGCGGTGCGTCAGTTAAAAACCCATCGCCGGTAATGGGGCCGCTTCGCGCCCCAACGCGGGGCAAGCCCGCTCGCCACAGACAAGCGCCCTCGCCACAGTAAGCGCCCTCGCCACGGAGGGCGATCCGCTGCCCCGTGAGTCAAGCCGCGCCACCTGGGCCATTCGTTTGTTGGGCGGTGGGCGCGACCACCAGGTTGTCGACAACCTTCTGCACCCCGGCCGTGCTCGAGGCCGTCAAACGCGCCATGTCGCGTTCGGGAAGCGACCCGACAACGCCCGAAAGCGTGACGTCCCCGCCGTCCACGCGCACATCGATACCGTGGGCGTCGATAATCGCTCTGCGGCGAAACGCTGATTCGATATCGGTCTTGATGGTTTGCGCAGAGGCATGGGTCTTGACCACGATATCGTTGCTGATCCCCTTGATCCCCGGCAGATAGCGCACTGCATATCCTGCCGCCTGGCGCTGATGCTCCGAATCGACTTCACCGCTGAGTACCAGCCAGCCATCCGTCACACTGATGTTGACGCGGTGTTCCGCCAGCGAGGTGTTCCCTTGCAACGCTGAAGCGACCGCGGCGACCAGATCGCTGTCGGTACGCACATGGCTGGAAGGCAGAACCACGTCGATGCGGTTGATCAGGTCCACGACGCCAGCCACATGCGCCACAGCCTGTTCGGCGTGCCAGCGCTCGGCATGACTGGTGACATTGCCAGAGAGCGTGACGATACCATCGGACACCTGGACCAGAATCTGATCGGCTTTCAGCGCCAGGTCCCAGTTCAGTTCGTCGATCACCTGCTGCCTCAGCTTTTCATCGCTATTCATAAAAAAGCTCCGGAATGTTTGCAAACGTCTCAAGCCGCCCAAGCGTAGCGCGTTGCCACCCGCCCGAGCAGGTCGGAAAGTACCTATTCCGAGCACTACCCCGACGCCGCACGTTCATGCGCTAAGCGCTCAATTGCCGCTCCACGGCGGGCAGTTCCACACAGTCCCGATACTCAGGTACCGACACCGACCAGCCCAGCTCCTGGCTGATGCGCCGGCGCAGCACATCCGAGGCGTTGGGTTCACCGTGGACGACATAGGTATGTTTCGGCGCGCGCTTGAAGCCGCGCAGCCATTGCATGATTTCATCGGCATCGGCGTGGGCAGAGAGGGTTTGCATGGGCACGACCTCTGCGCGGATCGGCACGTCCTGGCCATGGATACGGACCGACGGCGCGCCGGCGACAATCTGTGCGCCGCGTGTGCCACCGGCCTGGAAGCCGGGGACCAACAGGGTGTTGAGCGGGTTGGGCGCCAGCGCCTTGAGGTGGTGCAGCACACGCCCACCGGTGGCCATGCCACTGGCGGCAATGATGATCGCCGGGGTGCGTTGCTGGTCCAGGTCAATCGACTGTTGCACGGAACACACGAAGTGCGTGCCATCGCACATGCCCTGGCACTCTTCCAGCGACAACCGATGCTCCGACCGAAAGCGCTGGTACAAACGGGTGACGTCCGTTGCCATCGGGCTATTGAGGTAGATCGGCAGGTCCGGGATCGCATGCCGTTGTTTCAGGCGATACAAGTGATACATCAGCAGTTGCGCGCGCCCGACGGCAAACGACGGTACCAGGGTGATGCCGTGGCGCAGCGCGGTGCGGGTGATTACTTGCGCCAATTGTTCCTCGGGCGGCTCCACGGGGTGTTGACGATCGCCATAGGTCGACTCCACCAGCAGATAGTCGGTTTGCTCGATGGTTTGCGGGGCGAACATCAAGGGATCGTTCGGGCGCCCCAGGTCACCGGAACACACCAGCGTGACGCCATCGGCAACGATTTCGATCGTCGCCGCACCAAGAATATGCCCGGCATCACGCAGCAGGATGCTCAAGCCTGGGGCAATCGCGACGCGGTGCTGCAGTTCGATCGGCCGCAGCAGTTTCAATGCCCGCTCGGCGTCCTGTTCGGTGTAGAGCGGCAAGGCCGGAGTGTGCTTGGAGAACCCGTGGCGGTTGGCGAACTCGGCCTCTTCTTCCTGCAAGCGGCCACTGTCGCGCAGCAGGATTTTGGCCAGTTCACAGGTGGCGGGCGTGGCGTATACGGGACCGCGATAGCCATTGCGTACCAGCAGCGGCAGGTAGCCGCTGTGGTCCAGGTGGGCATGTGTCAGCACGATAGCGTGCAGGTCGCGCGCCGGCAGCTGGAACGCATCCCAGTTGTGCAGGCGCAGTTGCTTGTAGCCCTGGAACAGGCCGCAATCGACCAGGATGTGCAGGTCTCGATGCTCCAGCAGGTATTTGCTGCCGGTGACCGTGCCAGCGGCCCCCAGAAATGTCATGCGCATGCTTGTCTCCTTGATCGTTTAAAAAATGGGCCGTTTCAATCAGACCGGGGCAGCGGCTTGACGATCATCAAACTGCAGGACGTGCGGTTCAGCACGCTTTCGGCGGTGCTGCCCAGCATCCGATCGAGCCGGTCGCGATAGACCGTGCCGAGCACGACCACATCGAAGGCATGCTGGCGGGCGAACTGGCTGATCACTTTGTGGGGCATGCCGCTGAGCACATGTTGGCGTTTTTTTTCGATGCCATGGCGTTCGGCAAGCTCATCAAAGGCTTCCGCCTGGGCGTCGTTGACGGCTTCGCTCAAACTGCTTTCCAGGCTGTGGGTAGGCACGCTCAGGGCCGTATCGCCCACCACCGCCCAGTTGCTGACATTCAACAGATGCAGTTGCGCTTCGCAGGCCCGCGCCCAGGTGGACGCCATTTCGACGACGCGCTCGTTCAGCCCGAAGGTCAGCTCTTCCAGGTGTGACAGATCAACGGCGGCGAGCACTTTCAACGGCTTTGGGCGCTTGGCGTTGGTCACCAGGTGCAGGCAGGCCGGGCAGTCGCGCAGCAACAGCCAATCCAGGGGGCGGTGGAAGGTGCGCTCGAGCGCCGAAACATGTTCCACATCCTTGACCACCAGGTCCGGGTGGAAGTCGTTCACGTAGTCCAGCACCTGCGACAGGCTTGGCTTGGCCCATACCACCTCACTGGTCATCTGCAACCCGGTGCGCCGCAGGAAACGTATCTGCTGTTCCAGCCAGTGACGGTGGACCTGCAGGTAGCCTTCCCTGGCCTGGGCCATCGCGTCATGGTCAAACACGCCAGCCAGCGCCAGCGGCGTGACATAGTCGAACGCCACAATATGCAGCAATGCCCCGCTGGCAGTGGCCAGTGCCTGAGCCCGATCAAAGGCAGGGGTGCGCGTCATCTCGGAGGGTGCGATCAATAAGATACGTTTGAGTTTGAGCATCACATACCTCAATCCGGGCCGGCGTTACCGCCTGACTGCCACTCAACTGCCTGTCGAGCCCCATGCCCCCTTCATCCAGATTGAAAAAGTCGTGGTTGAAGTATCAGACCCGGAAAGGTACGCACTCTGATTTTTGTCAAATAATGGCTGGCTTTCACGTAAACCGTGGATCGACCTGCGGCTCACTCACCCCTTGTTGATATAGCTCAATGATTTCCCGCGGCGCGGGCGTAGAAACCAGTGACTGGCCACTGACGGCCCGTCATGAGCCACGAACTGGACGGAGGACACCATCATGAGCGACTTGAGTTTGCGCAAAGCCATTTTGGAAGAGCTGGAGTTCCAACCACAGATCGATGCAGCCAACATCGGTGTTGCCGTGGAAAAAGGCGTAGTCACGCTGACCGGACATGTCAGCAGTTATGATCAAAAAGTCCGCGCCGAACGCGCGGTCAAAGCCGTCAAAGGCGTGCGCGCCGTCGCCGAGGAGATCCAGGTCCGGCTGAACAAAGGCGCCGGCACTGCGGACGACACCATCGCCGCCCGCGCCCTGAGCATCATCAGTTGGAGCGCCGACGTGCCTCCCAATGCCGTTAAAGTCATCGTTCAACACGGCTGGATCACCCTTGAAGGGGAAGTTGACTGGCAATACCAGAAGGAAACCGTAGAAAAAGCGGTGCGCAAGCTATCCGGCGTACTCGGCGTAGACAATCGGCTGACCCTGAGCCCCCGAGTGGACATCGTCGATATCCGCAAACGCATCGAAGAAGCGCTCAAGCGCAATGCCGAAGTGGACGCCAAGGATATTCACGTCAGGGTCGACGGTGATGTGGTCAGGCTCGACGGCAAGGTGCACCTGTGGCGTGAGCGCAAGCTCGTGGAGCGGGCGGCCTGGTCGGTGCCTGGCGTCAGGCGGGTGGAAGATCACTTGCTGCTTGCATGAGGTGAGGAATGCCCCAGGGTATCAACCGGGGCATTCAACGGTTGTGTCTGCTTTGCGTGCCTTTTTTTGAGTCAAGGTCATGAAAAAGAACCATCAATGGAACCTGTCTTACTTTCTGACCGCGTTTGTCGTGTTCACCGTTGCGCAGTTTCTGTGGACGGAGCATCGGGTGGTGCAAAGCATCCCCTACAGTCAGTTTCTGCAATTGTTGAACGAGCAGAAAGTCAGCGACCTGCTGGTCGAAAAAGACCAGATCAGCGGCAAGCTGCAGGTACCGATCGATGGCCACAACCTGTTCTCCACCGTGCGGGTCGACCCCGCGCTGGCCGCGAACCTGGCGCAATCGGGGGCGAGCTTTACCGGGGTCAATGACAATACCTTTTTGAACGGCCTGCTGGGCTGGCTGCTGCCTTTTGTCCTGATCATGGTGGTCTGGCACTTCCTGTTTCGTGGCGTCGCGGAAAAACAGGGCCTTGGCGGGCTGATGAACATCGGCAAGTCGAGGGCCAAGGTGTTTGTCCAACGGGACACCGGGGTCACCTTCGCGGATGTCGCCGGCATCGACGAGGCCAAGGCCGAACTGGTGGAAATCGTCTCGTTCCTCAAGGACAAGGACAAGTACGCACGGTTGGGGGCGCATATTCCCAAAGGCACGCTGCTGGTCGGCCCGCCAGGCACCGGCAAGACCCTGGTGGCCAAGGCCATTGCGGGCGAGGCCGGGGTGCCGTTTTTCTCGATCTCGGGTTCGGAGTTCGTCGAAATGTTCGTGGGCGTCGGTGCCGCGCGGGTCCATGACCTGTTCGAACAGGCGCGGGGGGCCGCCCCCTGCATCATTTTCATCGATGAGCTGGATGCCTTGGGCAAGATGCGCGGCGTCGGGGTCCTGGGCGGCAATGACGAAAAAGAGCAGACCCTTAACCAGCTGTTGGCCGAACTGGACGGCTTCGACCCCCGTGAAGGCGTGGTGCTGCTGGCCGCGACCAATCGCCCGGAAGTGCTCGACCCGGCGCTGTTGCGCGCCGGCCGGATCGACCGCCAGGTCCTGATCGATCGCCCCGACCGCAAAGGTCGACAGGCGATCCTCAAGGTCCACCTGCAAAAAATCACCGTGGACCCCGCGCTCGACAGCGAACAGATTGCCGACATCACCACCGGTTTCACCGGCGCCGACCTGGCCAACCTGGTCAACGAGGCGGCGATTGTGGCCACCCGCCGTGGCGCCAACACGGTCGGCCTGGAGGATTTCACCGCGGCCGTGGAACGTCTGGTCGCCGGCCTCGAACGCAAGAGCAGCGTGTTACGCCCGGAAGAACGCCAGGTCGTGGCCTACCACGAGATGGGCCATGCCCTGGCGGCGAGTCACCTGCCGGACATGGACCCGGTGCACAAGGTCTCCATCGTGCCGCGGGCCATTGGCTCCCTGGGCTACACCTTGCAACGCCCGACCGAAGACCACTTCCTGATCAGTTGCCAGATGCTCAAGGACCGCATGGTCGTGCTGATGGCCGGGCGTGCCGCCGAGTTTCTGATTTACGCTCAGATCTCCACTGGGGCCGCCGATGACCTGGCCCACGCGACGGATATCGCCCGGCAGTTGGCGACCCGCTTCGGCATGAGTGCCGAACTGGGTCAAGCAGTGCTGGAGCGCCAGAATATGACGTACCTGGGGGAGCGCATGCAGGGCAGCGGCGAGAAGGATTATTCGGAGCAGACCGCCAGGGAAGTCGACCTGTGTATTCGTGCCCTGCTCGATGAAGCCTATGGGCGCGCCAAGGTCCTGCTCCAAGCGCACCGCGCCGACCTGGATGCCGGTGCGCACTTGTTGATGCAAAGGGAAAACCTGACCCCGGAGGACTTCGCGCCGCTCATGCCGCAGCAGCAACGGGCACCGCTGAGCATCGGTTCCGACGCCCCCCACTGAGGCTTGCCATGCTGGCTGTCACCCTGATCAACATGCTGGTGGTCATCCTGGCCGTGGTCATTCACTACGAATGCCTGTTGCGGCTGAACGACTGGCTGCCGCGGCTCAGGGTCTGGAGCCGCTTCAGGATGGTCATCGGCGTCTTTGGTGCCCTGCTGGCGCACGCGATCGAAGTGTGGTGCTTTGCGCTGGCTTATTACCTGATGACGCGCTATGGCGAATGGGGCCGCCTGTCGGGGCGCTTCGACGGCTCGTTCATGGACTGTGTGTACTTTTCCTTTACCACCTACACCACGATCGGTTTCGGTGACATCACCCCCGTGGGCCATCTCAAGTACTTGACCGGCCTGCAAGCGCTGACCGGTCTGGTGCTGATCACCTGGACGGCTTCGTTTCTGTTTCTCGAAATGCAGAAGTACTGGAAACGCAAGTAGCGAACCCTCCACTAGGTGGCCGGCGTCCATTGCCAGTTGAGGACTTCGGGCAGGTCTTCGCCATGCTCGATCAGGTGCAACTTGTGTTTCTCCATCATCGACCAATAGCGCGATTGTGCGGCGTGGCGTTGTTCCTGCAGGCGAGGTACACGCTCGACGACGTCCAGCGCCAATCGGTAGCGATCCAGGTCGTTGATCACCGCCATGTCGAACGGCGTGGTGGTGGCGCCCTCCTCCTTGAAGCCACGCACATGGAAGTTGTCATGATTGGTGCGTTTGTACAGCAACCGGTGTACCAGCGCCGGGTAGCCGTGGAAGGCAAAGATCACCGGTTTGTCGGGGGTGAACAACTCATCGAACGCGGTATCCGACAGGCCATGGGGGTGCTGGGACGGCGATTGCAATACCATCAGGTCCACCACATTGACGACCCGTACCCGCAGGTCCGGGACGTACTCGCGCAACAAGGTCACGGCGGCCAGGGTCTCCAGGGTCGGCACGTCTCCGGCACAGGCCATGACCACGTCCGGGTCCTGATCGTCGCGGCAGGCCCAGCCCCAGCGACCGATCCCCGCCAGGCAATGACGCACGGCCGCGTCGATATCCAGCCACTGCCACTCCGGTTGCTTGCCCACCACAATGACATTGATGTAATTGCGGCTGCGCAGGCAGTGATCGGCCACCGACAACAGGCAGTTGGCGTCGGGAGGCAGGTAGATACGCGCCACGTCGGACTTCTTGTTGGCGACCAGGTCGATAAACCCGGGGTCCTGGTGGGAGAAGCCGTTATGGTCCTGGCGCCACACATGGGAGGTCAGCAACAGGTTGAGCGAGGCCACCGGCTTGCGCCAGGGCACGCCGGCGGCGGTTTTCAGCCATTTGGCATGCTGGTTGACCATGGAATCGACGATATGGATAAACGCCTCATAGCACGACAGCAAGCCATGGCGCCCGGTCAGCAGATAGCCCTCAAGCCAGCCTTCACAGACGTGCTCGCTGAGGATCTCCATGACCCGGCCCGAAATCGCCAGGTTCTGGTCGTCGGCCTCCAATGGGTCCATCCACGCCTTGGCGGTGACCTCGTAGACCGCGTCCAGGCGATTGGAGGCGGTTTCATCCGGGCCGAACAGGCGGAAGTTGCCGGCACCCTGGGCATTTTTCATCACGTCGCGTAGAAAAACCCCCAGGACCCGAGTGGCCTCGGCGCGCCGGCAACCGGGCACTGGCAGTTCGACGGCGTAATCGGCAAAGCGTGGCAAGTCGAGCGGGCGCAATAACAGCCCGCCGTTGGCGTGGGGGTTGGCGCTCATGCGGCGGTGTCCGGTGGGCGCCAGGGCCGCGATTTCCGGCAGCAAGGCCCCATCGGCATCAAACAGTTCGTTGGGGCGATAGCTGTTCAGCCACTCCTCCAGTTGCTGCACATGGCCCGGCACCTGGAAGTTGGCCAAGGGGACCTGGTGGGCGCGCCATGTGCCTTCGACCCGGCAGCCATCGACAAATGCCGGCCCGGTCCAGCCTTTGGGCGTGCGTAATACCAACATGGGCCACAGCTGGCGCTCCGGCGCCGCGTTGCGCCGTGGCTGGCGAGCCGCGTGCTGGATCTCGCGGATCTTCAACAGCAGGGTGTGCAAGGTGCGGGCCAGTGCTTGATGGACCTGCGCCGGCTCATCGCCCTCTACGAAGTAGGCATCGTAGCCATACCCATACAGCAGGGCTGACAGCTCTTCTTCGCTGATCCTGGACAGAACGGTGGGGTTGGCAATCTTGTAGCCGTTGAGGTGCAGGATCGGCAGCACCGCGCCATCACGCGCCGGGTTGATGAATTTATTAGCGTGCCAACTGGCGGCCAGCGGGCCGGTTTCGGCCTCGCCGTCACCGATCACGCAAGCGACGATCAGGTCCGGGTTATCAAACACCGCGCCATAGGCGTGGGCCAGGCAGTAACCCAGTTCACCGCCTTCATGGATCGAGCCTGGGATCTGTGCCGAGACGTGGCTGGAAATGCCATAGGGCCAGGAAAACTGTCGAAACAGGCGCAGCAACCCGTTGGTATTGCGCTCCACGGACGGATAGCACTCGGTGTAGGTGCCTTCCAGGTAGGTCTGCGCGACGACCGCCGGTCCGCCATGGCCAGGCCCGGCGACGAACAGCAGGTTGACATCGTACTGGGTGATCAGGCGGTTGAGGTGCGTGTAGAGCAGATTGAGCCCCGGCGTCGTGCCCCAATGCCCCAGCAAGCGCGGCTTGATGTGCGCCTGGGTCAAGGGAACCTGGAGCAAGGGGTTGCTCTTCAGGTAGATCTGCCCCACCGCCAGGTAATTGGACGCGCGCCAATACGCGTCCAGCCCTTCCAGTTCCTCGGCACTCAAGAAATCGCTCATAAACCCCTCCCTCCGCCCAGGCTCGAAACATGGATTGTCATTCGTCGATTCTGTGGGCCTCGAATGCGCGAGACTTGATGTACGTCAAGTCTTGAAGCCGGGGCTCAAGCTCAATGAACGTGGGAAGCGGGCAGACCGAACAAAGGGTGCAGACAGTGCCATTTCCCTTTCGTCCCTACACTCAGGCTCAGGCCTGGACGGAGTGCATGTATGACAGTCCATCATTTGTTTGTGGTCGACAATCCGACGGCCTTACGTTCCATGCCTCAAGTGCGCCCGCAGCCACTTCGCCCCCTCAAGACGAAGTGCTCCGACTGCGCCCTGTCGGCGCTGTGCCTGCCGATCGGCCTTGGGGGGCACGAGGTGGCGCAACTGGACACGCTGGTCGCGCAACGCTTTAAGGTAAAAAAAGGCGCAGCCCTGTTCCGTACAGGCGATCCGCTGCGCTCGCTGTACGCGGTGCGTATCGGTTCATTCAAGACCGGCATGGTCTCGGTCGACGGCCGTGAACAGGTCACCGGCTTTCACATTGCCGGCGACATGCTCGGCCTGGACGCGATCAGTGCCGACGCGCATGCCTGCACAGCGGTAGCCCTGGAGGACAGTGAGGTCTGCCCAATCCACTATACCCACCTGGAAAACCTCGCCCGCCAGTTGCCCTCGCTGCAGCACAACCTCACCCGGCTGTTGAGCCGTGAAATCGTGCAGGATCACACCCTGCTGATGCTGATTGGCAAGATGAACTCCGATGAGCGCCTGGCGGCGTTCCTGCTGAGCCTGTCGCAACGCTTGAGTGCTCGCGGGTATTCCGCCCGGCACTTCGTGTTGAAGATGCGCCGCGAAGAAATCGGCTCCTACCTGGGCCTGCGCCTGGAAACCATCTGCCGTGGCATCGCGCACCTGCGCGATCAGGGCTTGGCCCATGTCGAGGGGCGAAATGTCACGATCCAGGACCCGGAGGGCCTCAAGCACCTGGTCGCAGGCTGTCATCGCCCCCTCTAACGCTGGAGATGCGTCATGCGTGCCATGGTCCTGCACACCCCCGGCCAGCCGTTGCAACTTGAGCAACGGCCGATCCCGACGCCTGCCGCCGGGCAACTGCTGATCAAGGTGCTGGCCTGTGGCGTGTGCCGTACCGACCTGCACCTGGTGGACGGTGAGTTGCCGCAAGCGCAACTGCCACGGGTGCCAGGCCATGAAATTGTCGGAGAAGTGACCGCCGTGGGCGCTGCTGTTGACGCGGGTTGGATCGGCCGGCGCGTGGGGGTGCCCTGGCTAGGCTGGACCTGTGGCACCTGTGACTTCTGTCGCAGCGGCCGCGAAAACCTTTGCGACCGGGCACAGTTCACCGGTTGCCAGCTGGACGGCGGTTACGCCGAATACACGCTGGCTGACCCACGCTTTTGCCTGCCGATTCCCGCCGACCTTTCCGATGTTCAGGCCGCGCCGTTGTTGTGTGCCGGGCTGATTGGCTTTCGCGCCTTGCAGATGGCTGCCGACGCCCGCCACCTGGGGCTTTATGGCTTCGGTGCGGCGGCGCACCTGGCGATTCAGGTCGCCCTGGGCCGTGGGCAAACCGTGTACGCGTTCACCCGCCCGGATGACAGTGCCGGCCAGGCGTATGCCCGCTCCCTGGGCGCGGTGTGGGCCGGCCCTTCGGACCAGGCCCCTCCTCACCTGCTGGATGCCAGCCTGATTTTCGCCCCCGTCGGCGCCTTGGTCCCGCTGGCGTTGGCGGCCACCGTGAAAGGCGGCTGTGTGATTTGCGCCGGGATCCACATGAGCGATATTCCGGCCTTTCCCTATCGGTTGCTGTGGGGCGAGCGCAGCGTTCGTTCGGTGGCCAACCTGACGCGGCACGACGGTGCGGCATTTTTCGAAACCTTGCAGCACACGCCCGTGCATTGCGACATCACCCGCTTTGCCCTGGAGGAGGCCAATCAAGCCTTGGCGCATTTGCGTTCGGGGCAGTTCAACGGCGCGATCGTGCTGACGCCATGAACGGCGGCGCGCCGGCCGCCGAACACAGGCCGCGCTGGCTATTTCTTGGTGGCGGTCGTCAGCATGCGGATCGCCCGTTCATTGGCTTCGTCCGCAGTGCGCTGGGCCTGGCTGGCCAACGCCGCCGCCTGTTCGGCCTTGAGGTAGGCTTCATTCGCGCGCAGGCGCGCCGTGGCGGCCGTGTTTTCCGCGGCTTCCAGGCGCGCATCCAACGTTTTGGCGGCTTGATGACTGCAGCCGGCGGAGGTTGCCAGCAATACTGCCAGCAGTGAAATGGACAGGTATTTGTTCACGGTGCATCCCTCGTTTCAGGTCATTGATCGATCAGCGGCATTCGTTTCCAGTATCTGGCGCTGGGCCTGTGTCCCTCTGATCTTCGTCAACAAGTGGACAGTCGCCCTACCCGTCGATGCTCGCTGGCGGCTGCCTGATCGCCAGAATGCTGCCCGGTACCGAATACAAAGCGCGTTCGGTGTTGCTGCCCACCAGTCGGTCGAACCCGACCCGGTGAACGGTGCCCATGACCACCACATCCGCCAGGTACTGCTCGACAAACTCCTGGATCACTGGCACCGGTTGGCCCATGACAAAGTGCCGCCGCTCCGGTGGCACCCCATAGCGGTCGGCCAACGACACGAACGCCTGATGCAGGGACTGGCGCAACTCTTCGACGAAGTCCACGCTCCAGCCGCCCATCACCAGCGGCGCGTCACCATTGAACGCGGGCGACAGGTCGTAGGCGTACAACAGGTGCAACGGCGCATCGCATTGCAGGGCCAGGGCGTAGGCGCACTGAATGATGGTGTCATTCAAGCCGCTGATCTGCGTGTCGGGATCGAACGGATCAACCGCTGCCACTACGCGGTGGGGCAAGCCATAGCGGGCCTCGCTCACCAGGTGCAGCGGCGTTGCGCACTCACGCAGCAGTTGGCAGTCAAGGGGGGTGATGAACACGCGTTTGAGCAGGGGTTCGAGCTTCACATCCTTGATCACCAGGTCCGGGTTCAAGTCAGCGACGGTGCGCAGGATGTCGAGCAAGGGGTGGGTGGTGAATACCAGTTCCACCGAGACCTTCAGCGCTGTGCCGCCCAGGCGCTGGATTTCTTCGACCAACCAGTGGCGATAGCGGCTCAGGTAGTCCTGATACACCGACTCGTCCACGCGCTCCTCCCACAAGTGGATAATCGGCGCGGGTTCGATGAACGCCCGCACATCGAGGGTCGCGTTACACGCCTTGGCCAGTGACACCGCCCGGAGCAGCGCCGGGGAGTGATACAGCGTGCGATCAGTGATCAGCAGCAGACGTTGGTACTGGCTCATTTCACACCTCTTCGGGCGCCGGCCACGTTGGCGGCGGGTTCAATGGCTCAACCCCGTGCGGGTTTAATCGCCCACACACTGCAGGGCGCGCGTTGCAGCAGGCTCTCGGCGGTGGTGCCGAGCAGTTTGTCCAACCCCCAGTGCTGCACAGTCCCCATCACGATAATGTCGCTCTGATGCGTGTGGGCGAAGTCGCAGATGTTGAACAGCGGTACGCCTTCGATAAAGTGGCGCCGTTCAACCGGAATGCCCTGGCGCTCGGCCAGGGACGAGAAGGCTTCGTGCTGCGCTTCGTTGAGCGCCTCATAGAGCCCGGCCGCCAGGGGAACCGCGCCAAAGCCCATGTCCTTGGCGTACACCGCGGCCCAGTCATACACATGCAGCAATTCCAACTGCGCCTCACACTGGGCCGCCAGCTTGACCGCGGCTTCGACGATCTGGTCGTTAAACACCTGGTCCTGTTCCTCACTGCGCAACACGTCGACAATCGCCAGCACCTTGCGTGGCAGCGGATGGCGTGAATCGGTGACCAGGTGCACGGGCACCGGGCAGTCGCGCAGCAGTTGCCAGTCCAGCGGGGTAAAGAACACCCGTTTCAACGCCGGCACTTGCTCGGCATCCTTGATGATCAGGGCCAGCGACATTTCGTTGACGAAGTGCAGGATTTCCTCATAGGGATGCTGCACCCACACCACCTCGCTGGTGACCACCACCCCGTGCTTGCTCATCTGCCCGGCTTGCTCGGCCAGCCAGTGACGGTGTGCTTCCAGGTAGCCTTCGCGGGCCTTGCTGATCTGTTCGGGGGCGAACAGGCCCGCGACCGCCAGGGCCTGCAAATAGTCGAATGCCACGATGTGCAACGGCAGGTGCATCGCGCGCGCCAGTGCGGCGGCACGATCGAACGCCGGTGTGTGCGTCATGGCGGAAGGGGCAATCAACAGTAAACGTTGGGGCTGCAACATGGGGCACCTCGGCGCGCGGTCATTTCACGACGTGACTAGACCTACAGAGTGAGCGTTTCGAGGCGCCATCGATTGATCTTTGTCAGTTTCACGCCGGCTTTTTCGCTGGGCAGGGGCCGATAAAAGTTGATGTTGATCAACCGCAGCCTGGTGCTTTGCCCCTAGCCTGAATCAGGGCCTACGGCATCATTGGCGGTATCGGAGGGGGCAATGAACCACGAAGATCAGCAAGTATTGGTCAGGGCATTGGACGCTGCGACGAACCCAGTATTGATCACCGAGCGCACAGGTTGCATCGTCTGGATCAATAAGGCGTTCTGCCTGCTCAGCGGCTACTCCAAGCCGGAACTGGTGGGGAAAACCCCTCACCTGCTGACCTCCGGCCGGCACACCACCACGTTCTATCGAGAACTGTGGATGACCATCCTCGCCGGCGTGACCTGGCAAGGCGAGATGGTCGAGCGCCGCAAGGATGGCGGCAGTTGTACGGTCAACCAGGTCATTACCCCGGTCCTCGATCCCCACGGGGTGGTGACGCATTTCATCGCCATCCTGCACAACTTCAACGTCATGGACGAAGAGCGTGCCTACATGCAACACCTGGCGTTCCACGACGCCCTCACCGGCTTGCCTAACCGCAACCTGTTCACGAACCTGCTCGATCAAGCGATCAAGCATGCGGCAAAGCAGCGTCGGGCGCTGGCGTTGATGTTTATCGATGTGGACCATTTCAAATCGGTCAATGACACGTTGGGCCATGTCTGCGGCGACAAACTGTTGATTGCCGTGGCCGAACGCCTCGGCCAGACCGTACGCCGGTCTGACGTGGTGTGCCGGCTGAGTGGCGACGAGTTCGCGGTGCTGATCAGTGGCATGGACCAGGCCGAACAGGTCGAAGGGTTGGCCGGCAAGCTGATCGCCGCGATCGACCAGCCGTTCATGATCGACAGCCATCGGGTGAGCACCCACATCAGCGTGGGCATCAGCCGCTACCCGGCGGATGGCGCGTGTGTCGAACAGCTGCTGGCGCGGGCTGACGACGCGATGTATCAGGCCAAGAAAGGTGGGGGTAATGCCTGTCGCTTGAGTTGGCTGCAAGGGCCTGTTGAATAGGCGGCCGGCTCAGGGCGTCGTGTCGGCGGCACGCTGACTGCGCCCGTCGTACTCGAACCAGAAACTGGCGCCGCCGCTTTCGCAGCGACCCCGCATCAATTCCGTGAGCAGTTGGTCATTGAAATGCTTGTGGTAGGCGCTGCCGAACAGCAGCTTGGTCCGCGGGTTATCGATCAGCAGCGCAAGCAGCAGATACTGTTCGGTCCAATAGATCTGATGATCGATCGCCCAGTGCTGCGGCAGGCCGAACGGCAGGAAGACGTCATGGACATGCACCGTGATTTTGCGCGTGATCCGCGGCAATAAGCGCAGGTAGATGTGCGCACAATCGCTGCCGGTCTTGACCGTATGCGTGGAGTCGATGAACAGGATATCGCCGTCTTCGAGCATCGCATTCAGGGTGTCGGCGGTCACGTCTTGAGCGCGTTGTGTGTGCAGGTCCAGCGCGCCCTCCTGGCCGAGCGCAGTGATGAAGGGACGCGGAAACGGTTCGATACAGCGCAAGCGGCCCATGCCGTTATGACCCAAGGCTTCCAAGGCAATCAGCGAGGAAAAGCCACTGCCGATCTCGACAATGTTCTTCGGGCGTATACGCCGGATATACGCGTAGTAAGACATGGCATCGCTGTACATGAACTGGCCGTTTTCCCAGAAGTACGAACGACAGGTGTGCATATTCCCGACAGGGGCCGGCGTGAAGTCCTGGGAGTAAGGCAGCAGTTCGAGCAGTTCAGCCCGCAGGTTTTCCGGCTCGAATATCCCGCAGTTCAAATAAGGCGGTGTTGACTCCGTGTACTCGTAGGCGCTCAGCGTCTCGGCGATAGAGGGGGTGTTCGAATAGAAATTAACCGGAATCAGGTTAATCCCGAGCGCTTGCAGTCGTTCTCGGTCTTGCTGGTGTCCCCACAGCAGTTTCTGCATCACCGGTAGAGCGGCATTGAATTCCCTATCGGTTACGCGCGTCATCTTGTGTATTTCCTTTTATGAACTACTTTTAGTCGATTACCGCCCTCTCTCCAGGCCATACCTTTGATGACCCCGAACAACGCACGCCATATTAGGGACACGACTTGCCAGCTATGATCAAGGCGTCAGGCGGTTTTTTTTCCAGCCCATGGAGGTACCGTGAGCTGCTGATATCGATGATCAGGCGCGATGTGCTCGGCCGTTACCGGGGCTCGGTACTGGGAGTGCTGTGGTCTTTCCTCAACCCCCTGCTGATGCTGCTGGTGTACACCCTGGTTTTCAGTGTGATGTTCAAGCAGCAGTGGCAAGGCGGCAGCGGATCGCGTACGGAGTTCGCACTGCTGGTGTTTGCAGGGTTGCTGGTCTTCAACATCTTCGCGGAATGCGTGCAGCGCGCACCCAGTTTGATCCTGCATAACACCAACTACGTCAAGAAAGTGATATTCCCCCTGGAGATACTGCCTTGGATGTCCCTCGGCTCGGTCCTGTTGCACGCGACGGCGAGCCTGCTCATCTGGTTGTTGTTCCATTTCCTGTTGATCGGCCCTCCGCCCGTGACCGCGTTGTTGCTGCCGCTGGTGTTGTTGCCGTTGATACTGTTTTCCATGGGTATTTCATGGCTGCTGGCCGGCCTCGGGGTGTACCTGCGAGACGTCGGTCAAGTGGTGAGTGCCTTCACCACCGCCCTGTTGTTCGTGTCGGCGGTGTTCTACCCGGTCAACGTATTGCCTGAAGCGTACCGCTCGCTGTTGTTGCTCAATCCGCTGGCGATGCTCATCGAGCAGGCGCGCGACGTGCTGTTCTGGGGTGTGCCCATTGAACCGCAGTCCTGGGCGATCAGCCTGGTGACATCGTGTGCGGTGGCGTGGGTGGGCTTCCAGTGTTTCCAGTGGATGAGAAATGGATTTGCCGATGTCCTCTGAGGTTGCCGTACAGATAACAGGTTTGGGTAAGTGCTTCCGGATATACGACAAACCCCGAGACCGGCTGAAGCAATTGCTGTTGCCCGGCGGTAAACCGCTTTACCGCCCGTTATGGGCTGTCAAAGACGTCGACCTGACCATCCTCAAGGGGGAGACGATCGGCATCATTGGCCGCAATGGCAGCGGTAAATCCACCCTGTTGCAACTGATCTGCGGGACGCTCGGCGCGACCACCGGATCCGTGGTGTGCCACGGCCGTATTGCTGCGCTGCTTGAGCTGGGCTCCGGGTTCAATCCCGATTTCACGGGGCGTGAGAACGTCTTTCTTAACGGGGCGATATTGGGGCTCAGCCGCGCCGAGGTCGAAAAACGTTTCGACGAAATCACCCACTTCGCCGCCATTGGCGACTTTATCGACCAGCCGACCCGGACGTACTCCAGCGGGATGCTCATGCGCCTGGCGTTCGCGGTCTCCGTATGGGTGGACCCCGATATCCTGATCGTCGACGAAGCCCTCGCCGTTGGCGACGCTTCCTTTCAGTTCAAGTGCTTGCAGCGCCTTGAAGTGCTGGCCGAGCGCGGCACGACATTACTGTTCGTTTCCCACGACATGAGCATGGTCAAGCGCTTCTGCAAGCGGGCGCTCTACCTTCGTGGCGGCGAAGTCCGCGCCAGCGGGCGGCCCGAGGACGTTGCCGAGCGCTACCTGCTGGATATGCGTGATGAGCAGCGCCGCGGCGCCAGCGAGGATACCGTGGCCGTCGTGCCCAAGGAGCATTTGAGCAACGCGGACGGCATCGCATTCGGCACCGACGAAGGCGGCATTCTGAGCGCCTGCTTCACCAACACCGGCAGCCTGCACTCCACCTTTGTGCATGATGAAGTGATTGAGTTGAGGGTCGAGGCTCGGGTGCGGGAGTCGATCACGCTGCCCAGCCTGAGTATCACCATCCAGGAACCGCGCTTGCTGGTGATTGGCGGTGCCAACCTGGCCCTTGTGCTCGAGCAACCCTGTGACGGTTGGTGCAAGGCTCACCTCACGGCCAGGTTCCGCTCGCGCTTTGCCGCCGGCAAGTACCACATCACGTTGAAACTCATGAATGGCCATACCGAGGAAAGCGCTCACTTGATCGAGAAACAGGTCGCGCTCCTGACCTTCGACACCCTGACGCTCGACAGCGATTTTCTCGGCATCGTCGACCTCGGTATCGAGGCGATAGCCCCTACAGAGCCCACAGCCCAGTGAACAAGGACACCACTCGCGTGCATAACGATAAAGACAACGTCTGGCAGATAGCGATTCACGGCACATTTGACGTGGAGAACTACGGCGACCTGTTGTTCCCGATCATTGCCGAGGCGGAGCTGGCCCGGCGCCTGGGCGCGGTGAATATGCACCGGTTTTCCTATCACCGGAAGTCCGCACGCAAATGGCCCTATGCCGTGACCTCGTTGACCGAACTGCCTGCGCTTGCCCACCAGATGGATGCGACGCTGATCGGCGGTGGCTTTATCATCCGATTCGACAAGTGTGTCGCCGACGGTTACCTGCCGCCCGATCCGTCTATCCATCACCCCACCGGGTATTGGCTGGTACCCGCGCTGATGGCGTTGCAAAACGGCGTGCCACTGATCTGGAATGCCCCCGGCATGCACTGCAATGAAATCCCCGAATGGGGCCGGCCGCTGTTGGCGCTTGCTGTCGAGCACAGCCCCCATGTCAGGGTACGGGATGCTTTGACACAAAAGGCCCTGCAAACATTGAGCGCGCATGCCGATATCAAGGTACTGCCCGACACGGCCTTCGGTCTGGCCCAGGTACTGGATGTACACACCCCGTCGGCTGAATTGCGCGATATTTTCAGGCGCTACGACCTGGCAGGCCCCTACGTGGTCGTACACGCCACCCAAGGCTTGCAGAGCTTTCTCGCGCTTTGGCGCAGCAACAGTGATGTGTTGGCCGGGGTGAAATTACTGGTCCTGCCCATTGGACCGGTCCTGGGCGATCACCCGTCAGCCCTCGGGGCACCGCTGGACCGCGCAGTCACCCTACCGTTCTGGCCGTCGCCGTTGCTGCTGGCCGAACTGATTGCGCACTCGGCAGGCGTGGTGGGCCACAGTTACCACCTGGCAATCAGCGCAATCGCTTTCGGCCTGCCGGTCTTCTGCTCAGCAGACCTGGAAGTCGGCAAATTCACGGCCTTGCCTGCCTACGGGCGGGTCTTCCAGCTGCGTCATGACCAGACGTTGGACCCGCAGTGGCTGGTCGATCAACTTGGCAGGCGGCCCCTCTCCGCTGCCACTTGCCAAGCCGTCGAGCAGTTGCGTGAACACTGGGACCAGGTGGCGCAGCTCATCGTTTCCCGACGGCCGGCCGCCCCGGAAGTCATCAACCGCCTCTGGCAATTCCTGCCCGCGCTGCTCGAAAACATGCAAGGGCCACAGCAGGCGGCGGTGGAAACCCCGCGCCCGTTGGCGCAGGCCACGCAGCCCGATTGGCGCAGCGCCTACCACCGCTTTAAACGACTGATTTCAAGGAGCACGTCATGATCAACCTGGAGAAGATCGCCCGTCATCACCTGCAACACCAACCGTTCCGTTGGGCCCAGGTCGACGGTTTATACAGCCCGCAGGACGCCGCGGCACTGGCCGAGACCTACCCCTGCGATCATTTCAAAGTGGTCAAGGGCTACGGCGGAGAAAAGGACTACGAGTACGAAGCCAGGCAATTGATCGCCATGACCACCGGCCAAGTGGTCAACCCTCAGGCCCTCAGCCCGCATTGGATGGCACTGGCGCAGGATCTGCGCTCATCGGCCTACCGCCAGGCATTGAGCGCATTGACGGGGCTGGACCTCAGTGTCGCGCCCATGGAAGTCAACCTGTTCCATTACGGTCCCGGCGCCAACCTTGGCCCGCATCCGGACCTGGCAGACAAGGTCGTCACCCATATCCTCTATTTCAATGAAAGCTGGAACCCGGCGCGCGGCGGTTGCCTGCAAATTCTCGGTTCCAGGGACCCCGACAGCGTCTTCGAGCAGATTCCTCCCGTGGTCGGCAACTCGGCCGTACTGGTGCGTAGCGACACCTCCTGGCATGCCGTGTCACGGGTGGTCGACGACAGCCCGGTTTCCCGGCGCAGTATTACCGTGACGTTCTATCGCCCGGGCTCGACCAGTTCCATGTGGCCAGAGGGGGATGACACCCCGCTGCATGACTACTCGCCCCATCGCCAAGGCGTTACGCATGGCGGAGCGGATTGGTATGCGTAAGGTGGCGACAGCGCTGATGACGGGTCTGCTCACGTGGCTGCGTGGGTTGCCGTTGCCCCCTTGGCTGCGCAGGCGCCTGAGCGTGATCTACCGTGGCGCCTGGTTCCGGCCGGTGCGTCGGTTAAGCCAGTGGCCGCAGGTGCGCGAAACACCCCCGGTCAAGCAGTTGCAACTGCTCGCCGACACCCAGTACCCGGACTACATCATCTGGGGGGTGATCGACTGGAGCTTCCGCCATCAGCGGCCGCAACAACTCGCCCAGGTACTGAGTGCCAGTGGGCGGCGGGTGTTTTATGTCTCCAGCACGCTCAAGGCCTCGAATCAGCCGGGTTTCTCCATCTATCCGCTCAATGAGAGGGGGAACCTGTTCGAAGTCCAATTGCACCTGAGCGACCCGCCTTCCATTTACTCCACGGTCCCCTCATCGATCCAGGTGGCGCAGCTGCGCTATGGGTTGGGCGAACTCTTGCTGTGTACCCGGCCCCGCGCGGTGGTCGGGATCGTGCACCACCCTTTCTGGCTTGACGTGGCCAAGGCCGCGCCGAATAGCCGCATGGTCTATGACTGCATCGATCATCACCAAGGTTTCAGCAACACCGATGCCGGCATTCTGAAGCTTGAGCAGCAGTTGGTGCTGGAGGCCCAGGCAACCGTGTTCACTTCCGACCGGCTCGCCCAGCAATGGGGGCAGACGCCCTCCGCGCAGCGCACGGTGATTCGAAACGCGGCGGACTTCGGTTTTTTTTCAAGGCGCCCCGTCTCGCTGTTCAACGACCCGCAAGGGCGCAAGATCATCGGCTATTACGGCGCGATTGCCGAATGGTTCGATACCGAACTGGTTTCAGCCATTGCCGATGCCTTTGCGCACCACCTGGTGCTCCTGGTCGGTGAGGACACCACCAACGCCCGGCATAAGCTGCGCCACCATCCCAATGTGCAATTCACCGGCGAGGTCAGCTACAGCACCCTCCCCAGCTACTTGTATGCGATGGACGTGTGCCTCCTGCCGTTCCAGGTCATACCGTTGACCCTGGCGACCAACCCGGTGAAAGTCTACGAATACCTCAGCGCCGGCAAGCCGGTGGTGGCCATCGATTTGCCAGAAACCCACCAGTTTGGCGCGCTGATACGTCGGGCCCAAAACCCGGCTGAATTTATCGACGGTATTGCCCACGCGCTGGCCGAACCACCTGACGAACACCGTGCGGCGCGCCAGGCGTTCGCCGCCGCCCAATCCTGGGAACAGCGCCGTGACGCCTTGCTCAGCGTCACCGAACCCCAGCACGTGCCGCGCGAGATCAGTGTGATTGTGGTGACCTACAACAATCTGGCCCTGACCCAGGCATGCCTGGCCAGCTTGACCGCCAATGCCCAGGCCACCGCGCTGGAAATCATTGTGGTCGACAACGGCTCCAGTGATGGCACACCGGCGTTTCTCGATCAGTGGGCCAAGGCCAATGGACAGGTCGTCATCCTCAATGCCGACAACCGTGGTTTTGCCGCCGCCAACAATCAGGGGCTGGCAGTGGCTACCGGGGACTACTTCGTACTGCTCAACAACGATACCCAGGTGACCCCAGGCTGGGCAGACACCCTGCGCAGGCATCTGGACCGCAACCCCGGTATCGGCCTGGTCGGCCCCGTCACCAACAATATCGGCAACCAGGCCAAGATCGATCTTACGTACTCACTGGCAGACATGCCTGATCGGGCCTGCGGGTATACCTACAGGCATCTGGGAGAGTGGTTCGTACTGCCGACCCTGGCTTTTTTCTGTGTGATGTTGCGACGCAGCACCTATGCTCAAGTGGGACCGCTGGACGAAGCGTTCGGCTGTGGCTTCTTCGAAGACGACGACTACTGCCGGCGCGTCGAGCAAGCGGGGTTTTTCAATGCCTGTGCTCGGGATGTGTTTATCCACCATCACCTGTCGGCGAGCTTCAACCTTATGGATATTGACCAACGCCAGGCCCTGTTTGATCGGAACAAAGCGATCTACGAGAAAAAATGGGGCACCTGGATACCCCACCGTTATGGATAACGACATGCCCGTAAGCAAGATAGTTGTAGTAGTGGGCACGCGACCGGAAGTCATCAAGATGGCCCCGGTCATCCATGCCCTCAAGCGTTCGCCCCAGTTCGCCTGCCACGTCGTCGCCACCGCGCAACATCGCGAACTGATGGACCAGGCATTGCGCGAGTTCAATATCGAGCCCGACCTGGACCTGGACCTGATGCAGCCCCAACAGTCGCTCAGTGCCCTTACCTGCCGCCTGCTGACGCAGGTCGAGCGACTGCTGCTGGAGTGGCGTCCGGATGCCGTGCTGGCACAGGGCGATACCTCGACGGTATTCGCCACCGCCCTGTCGTGTTTCTACCAGCAGGTTCCTTTTGGCCACGTGGAAGCCGGGTTACGCACTGGCGACCTGGGCAATCCGTTTCCCGAGGAACTGAACCGGACAGTCACCAGCCGCATTGCCAAATGGCACTTCGCACCGACCCCTAGGGCCCGCGGCAATTTGTTGGACGAAGGCATTGCCCCCCAGGCCATCCACCTCACGGGCAATACCGTGATCGACGCGCTGCACCAGAGCCTTCGCCGGGGTGACGAACCGACCGAGGGCGCCCTCGACGGAGAACGCCGCCTGCTGGTGACCTTGCATCGCCGGGAGAGCTTCGGCGCGCCCCTGCTCGACATCTGTACCGCGATTCGCCACCTGGTCGACCGCAATGAAGATTTGCGCGTGATTTTCCCGGTGCATCCGAACCCCAGCGTCAAAGTGCCTGTCGAGGCGGCGCTGGGAGGACATCCACGGATCGAGCTTTGCCCGTCCCTGGGCTACCACCACTTTATTCGCGTCATGAAGAGCGCCTTCCTGGTACTCAGCGATTCGGGCGGCATCCAGGAAGAGGCGCCGGCCCTGGGCGTGCCCGTGCTGGTGTTGCGCAACGAGACCGAACGCCAGGAAGCCATAGAGCATGGCATGGTGAAGCTGGTGGGTACCCGAACTGCCGATATCGTCCAGGCAGTGCAGCATCTGCTCGACGACGAGGGGCTCTACTCGAGCATGATCAAGGATCAATCCCCCTATGGGGATGGCATGGCCGCAGAGCGGATCGTGCAGGTATTGACGGCGCATTTCTCCACATGCGCCTGATCTATCTCTCACCGATGCGCTGGCATAGCTTCAGCCAGCGACCCCATGAACTGGTGCGCTGCTTCCATGAAAAAACCGGCGCCCCCGTCCTTTGGATAGACCCCTACCCCACGCGTTTTCCGACACTCAGCGATTTCAGAAGGCTGCGGCCTGCACCTGCCGTCGCACAGGCGCCCTTGCCGGCATGGTTGACCGTGCTCGAGCCTCGCGCCTTGCCAATCGAGCCGATGCCTGGCTCAGGCTGGATCAACCGCCCGCTCTGGCAATCGCTGATTGTGAAAGCGCGGGAGTTTGCGCAACAGCCCACGGTGCTGGGAATTGGCAAGCCTTCGCACCTGGCGTCGAGACTGCTGCAGGAGCCTGTTTTCGAAGCCAGCTTTTACGATGCCATGGATAATTTTTCCGAGTTCTATACAGGGCTGTCACGCCGGGCCATGGAACGCCGCCAACGCCACACGGCTCAATCGGTGTCCACGGTACTGGCTTCTTCCTCGGCACTGCTGACGCAAATGCTGGCCTGCTCGGACAACGTCAAGCTGCTCGGCAATGCCTGCGCCATCGAGCGCCTGCCCAGCCGCCAGCATTCGCATGCAGGCCGAGGGAATACACCCGTCCTGGGCTACGTCGGCACCATCGCCAAGTGGTTTGCCTGGGATGTCGTGATTGCCCTCGCCGAGGCGTTTCCGCATGCCGACATACGCCTGGTCGGCCCGCTGCACACCCCTGTGCCTGCTGGTCTGCCCGGCAACATCCACTTGAGTGGCGAGGTATCCCACGAGGACGCCTTGAAAGCCATGGCGGCGTTCGATGTCGGGTTGATTCCCTTCACCTGCGACGCGCTGACACGGTATGTCGACCCGATCAAGTACTACGAATATCGGGCGCTTGGCCTGCCAGTGATCAGTACGGTATTTGGCGAGATGGCTCACCGAGGTACGTGCCCGGGCACTTTTCTCGTGGAGGGGCCCGGGGACATCCGGCAGGCCATGGACAAGGCGCTGAACTTCAATGAATCAGATGCATACACGCGCAGGTTTCGCCACGAAAACTCCTGGACGACTCGATTTTCCGTGGCGATACCTTGAGCGACCGGGCGTGTACGTGAATCGATAACCAGACGGGACGAACAGGGAGTGACACCGTTGGAAGTACAGGAAGTACAGGTTTTCGATACGCAGGCCAACGCGCCGCCAACGCGCGAATGCGATGTGATCATCGTCAATTACAACGCGGGGGCCCTATTGCAGGCATGTGTGAAGTCGGTGCTTGACGCCGGTGCAACCCGAGTCATCGTGGTGGATAACCACTCCCATGATGACAGCCTGGCCAGGTTGCTGAGCACCTGTGCGGTGGGCGATGCCCTGCACATCATTCGTAACGATGCAAACCTGGGCTTCGCCGTTGCCTGTAACCAGGGCGCACGGCTTGCAAGTGCACCCAACCTGCTGTTCCTGAACCCGGACACGGTTATTGCTCCGCAAGCCATCGAGCGCTTGCTGACGGCCTTGCACGGGGCGGCCGACATAGGTGCGGTAGGCGGCCTGCTGTGCAATCTCGATGGTACTGAGCAGGCCGGTGGCCGACGCGTATTTCCCACGCCCAGGCGCGCATTCATGCGGGCGTTCGGGCTGTCGCGTCTGGCCAGGTTCTGGCCAGCGCTGTTTTCCGACTTCCTGCTGCATCAGGAAGCCCTGCCCCCGCAGCCCATTGCTGTCGAAGCCATTTCCGGGGCGTGCATGTTGGTCAAGCGCGAGGCGATCGAACACATTGGTTTATGGGACGAAGACTATTTTCTGCACTGCGAAGACCTGGACTGGTGCATGCGTTTTCACCATGGTGGCTGGAACGTCCTGTTTGTACCGGATGCCCAGGTGACGCATGTGTTCGGAGGCTGCAGTCGGAACCGTCCGTATTTTGTGGAGTGGCACAAGCACCGTGGAATCCTGCGGTTTTACCGCAAATTTTTCCGCCGGCAATATTCAGTGTTCTTGTGGGTGTTCGTGGTGATTGGCGTCTGGTTTCGATTCGGCCTTATGGTCGGGCATCACGCGTTCACCCGGTGTCTGGCGGCGTTGAACAACCGCCCCAGGGAGCAATGAGGTGCGCATCGGCCTGCTCGGTGGTTCCAGCTTCCTCGGTGAGCATCTGTTGCGGGCCCTGGCGCGGGAAGGCCATCAGGTCGTCGCGTTCAGCCGTCAAGGCGGCAGACCCTGCCAGGAACACGTGACCTGGCTGCCGGCCGAGACCTGGCCGGAGCTATGCCTGGACGCGTTTGTTTCGCTGGCCCCGGCCTGGGTGTTACCTGACTACCTGGAGCGTTTGGCCAGCGCTCACGTAAAGTGCGTCGTGGTCCTGTCTTCGACAAGTCGCTTTACCAAGCAAGCCTCGCCTGATCCTCGCGAGCGTGCCCTGGCGCAACGCCTGGTCAATGCCGAGCAACGCTTGCAGCAGTGGGCGGACGAACACAACACGCAGTGGGCTGTTCTACGCCCGACCCTGATCTACGGGCATGGGAAGGACAAAAGCATTTGCGAGATAGCCCGGTTCATTCAGCGCTACGGTTTCTTCCCGTTGATCGGTAACAGCGCGGGCCTGCGTCAACCGGTCCACTGTGACGATATTGTCCAGGTGTGCGTTGCCGCCCTGGAAACCAGGGGCTGGCCAAGTGGCAGCTACAACCTGTCAGGCGCACAAACCTTGCCCTACCACGCCATGGTCAGGCGAGTGTTCCAGGCCGTAGGGCGGCCGGAACGGACGCTCAACGTTCCGGCCTGGCTATTGCGCCAGGTGATCGCGCTCGCACGCTGCCTGCCGCGTTATCGCCACCTTTCAAGCGCCATGGCGCAGCGCATGAGCCAGAACCTGACCTTTGATCATTCAGCGGCGCGTGAACAATTCGGCTTTGCGCCGAGGGCGTTTGATTTGAGCGCTGAAGACTTGCCCCCCGTCGGCTAAAAAACCTGCGCCTTGAACTTGGCAGCGAGCTGCCCGACATAAAGGCCGCAGAACTTATCGATCAACCAGGCACAGAAAAAATCCGCCGTAGCGACTACGGCGGCAACCAAAGGTTTTTGTCGAAGCAGAGCGGCTAAGACACCTTCAACGCTACACCCATGACCGATTAAAAAACGTGAAGTTTAATTAATCGAGTTTAATCAAATGCCGGCTGCAGGCCGCGGAAACTGTGCTTAGAATCGGCTTCGACAAACACGTCGAGCACAATAAAAACCAGTCTCTCTTACCTGAAACATCTGCCCAATAAAACTTCATGCGCCCTGTAAAAAGTGCGGTGTTTCTGTGCGCGTCAATCATTTCGGGGAAGTAAATAACATGGTCAAACAGTGGAGCCTGTTAACACTGGCGATATGCGCCAGTATCAGCCAGGTGGCCCTCGCCGAGTCCGTGACGGACCAGGCCGACGCCAAAGGTTTTATCGACGGCAGCAGCGTCACCGGGCTGTTGCGCAATTACTACATGAACCGCAACCGCGAAGGTGGCCGGGCCGACAACCGTGACTGGACTCAAGGCGCCATGCTCAATTACGCCTCGGGCTTCACCCAGGGCACCATTGGTTTTGGCGTGGATGCCTACGCCTTTGGCGGGTTGAAACTGGACGCCACGCACCAGGATGCCGGTACCGGTAACTTGCCGACCGACCGCCACGGCGATCCGGAAGACGCCTATGGCTCCGTGGGGGCGGCGGTGAAGGTGAAAATATCCAAGACCCAACTGAAATTCGGCGACATGCAACCCACCGCGCCCGTCTTCGCCACCGGTGGCACTCGCCTGTTACCGCAGACGGCCACCGGCTTTGACCTGACCAGCAGTGAAATCGCGGGGCTGGACCTGGAGGCCGGGCACTTCACCAGCACCAACAGTGGCATGACCAGCAACCATGACCACGACATCTACGCCACCTACGCCAACGTGCCGGCTTCCAGTGCGAGCTTTGTCGGCGGCAAATACACCTTCAGCCCGTCGCTGAGTGCAACCGTGTATGCCGGTGAACTGGAAGATATCTGGCGCCAGTACTACACCAACCTCAACTATGTGCTGCCGTTGGGGCATGACCAGTCGCTGGCGTTGGATGGCAACCTGTATCGCACCCTCGATACGGGCAGCGCCAAGGCCGGAGCGATCAACAACACCACCTATTCGCTGGCGGCGGCCTATTCGTTCCTGACGGCCCATACCCTGACGCTGTCGTTCCAGAAAGTGCATGGCGACACGCCGTTCGATTACATCGGCACCGGCAACAACGGCGCGGGTGAAGGCGGCGATTCGGTGTACCTGGCCAACTCGGTGCAATGGGGTGACTTCAACGGCCCAGGCGAGCAATCCTGGGGGATTCGCTATGACCTGAACCTGGCCAGCTACGGCGTGCCGGGCTTGAGCTTCATGGCCCGCTACATCAACGGTTCGGACATCGATGGCACCCACACGCCGGCCAACAGCGCCTATGCCGGTGATTACGGTGCCGATGGCGCGCACCACGAAACAGATGTGGAAGCCAAATACGTCGTCCAGAGCGGCCCGGCGAAAAACCTGTCGCTGCGCGTGCGCGATGCCATCGTGGCGTCGAATGCCGACCAAGGTGACGGTAACTTGAACGAACTGCGGCTGATCGTCGACTACCCGTTCACCCTGTTGTAAGCGGCGGCTGCGCGCCGGCAAGCGTCATCGCTGGCCGGCGCACAGCGGCTAACCCACCCAGCCGACCGCTGTTTTCGGAATCACTTCCGACTCATCCATCTTGGACGCAAACATACTCACGGCTTTCACCGCATCACTGGTGCTGGTGCGGATCTGCAGGATCACCGAACCCGCCTGGTCAGCCAGGCTGACCCCACGCTGCGCGCCTTCCTGGGTGGCATTCATGCTGGTGACTGCATCTCGGGTCTCCGACAGGATCATGCCGATCATCTCGGCGATCTCCGCCGTGGAGCGGCTGGTGCGTCCCGCCAGCTGCCTGACCTCGTCGGCCACCACGGCAAACCCGCGGCCCTGGTCGCCGGCCCGTGCCGCCTCGATGGCGGCGTTGAGCGCCAGCAGGTTGGTCTGGTCGGCGATGCCGCGAATGGTGTTGACGATAGCGGTGATCTGCTCGGAACGATCACCCAGTTGCCCCACCAGTCGCGCCGAGGCACCAATGTGCTCGGCAATCCGGCGCATTTCCGTGGCCGTGTCGTGGATCACCTGGGTACCGTGCTCGGCGAAGCGTTCGGTTTCGGACGAGATATGGTAGGCACGGGAAGCGCCGCGCGAGTCTTCCTCGAACTTCTCCACGCGCTCGGTGATGTCACTGGCAAACTTGACGATCTTGACCAGTGTGCCGTCGCCGTCGTAGACCGGGTTGTAACTGGCCTCCAGCCACGCGACACGGCCATGCTTGCCGAGGCGCTTGAATTGCCCGGTGAAGAATTCACCGTTGTTCAAGCGGCGCCAGAAATCGGTGTACTCGCTGCTGTTGATCAGGCTGGGCTCGCAAAACAGGCGGTGGTGTTTGCCTTTGATTTCGGCCAGCGTATAGCCCATGACGTGCAGAAAGTTCTCGTTGGCGTCCAGTACCTGGCCGTTCAAGTCGAACTCGATCACTGCCATTGCCCGGTCCACTGCGGCCAGTTTGCTGCGGGTCGCCGCCTCCTGTTCGACTTTTGTCGTGACATCCAGGGCGTACTTGACCACTTTCAGCACTTGGCCACGCTCATCCAGCACCGGGTTGTAGCTGGCTTCCAGCCAGACGGTCTTGCCGTGGGCATCCACCCGCTTAAAAGTGCCCGACACGAACTTACCGGCCTTGAGCTCACCCCAGAACTGGCTGTAGGCCGGGCTGTTGGTCAGCGCTGGCAAGCAAAAGTCACGGTGGGATTTCCCCGCCAACTGGTCGCGGCTGTAACCCAGGGTTTTCAGAAAGTTGTCGTTGGCACGCAGTACCTTACCGTTGAGGTCGAATTCGACCACTGCCATGGAGCGTTCCAGGGCGCTGATCAGTCCTTTGAACTCGGTGACTTCGGCCGTCCTGGCCGCCAGTTCGGTTTTGAGCGTTGTGTTGAACATGACGTACCTCAGCCGTGCGGAAAAAACCTATGTCTTCATTCGCTATCGGCTGGGAAATACGCGACTTAACCGCGCAAAAATGATTATTTTCTGACGTCAAGTTTTTTGCGCGAGCCGGCATGATTCAAGGCTTTGCGGCGAGCGAAGCCAACCGCTCACGCATGCCGGTGCTGGCCGCCGGGCCGGCCTGCAACACACAGCGATCCAAGGGCACGATGTGGCCCTCGGCGCTCGCCAGCATAGGCTGTAGCGGTCGCCCGGTGTCCCGCTCGACCAACTCGACACTGGTGCCCTCTTCGGCGTAATGCCGGTTGCCCCACGCCACCAGCGACATCAGCACCATGCGGAAATCCTCACCCTTGGCGGTCGGTACATATTCGTAGCGCGGCGGCCGCTCGCTGTAGGCCCTGCGTTCCAACATCCCCGCCTCCACCAACGCAGTCAGGCGGCGCGTGAGCATGTTGGGAGCGATGCCCAAGCTGCGCGAAAACTCATCGAAGCGGCGCAGCCCCTGCAGTGCGTCGCGCATGATCAAAATGCTCCACCACTCCCCTACCCGGTCGAGGCTGCGGGCGATGGGGCATTCGTCGCGGGTCAGGGACTTGCGTTGCATAAAGGTTCCTAGGGGCCGGTGCAAAGGTGTGTGACGCCATGTTACTTTCATCATGATAGTGACGTCCATAGGGTCTTAACCCTCAATGCAACCGGAGTCGATTGATCATGAGTAAACGTATCGTTGTGACAGGCATGGGTGCGCTGACACCGTTGGGCGCTGACGTGGAGTCAACCTGGAAACGCCTGTTGAACGGGCAGTCGGGCATTCGTCGCCTGCCTGAAGACCTGATCGGCGACCTGGCCATCAGCATCGGCGGCCAAGTGCAGAGTGTGTTGCAGGACCCCGAAGCCGGGTTCGATCCTGATCGCCTGTTGGCTGCAAAAGAGCAGCGCAAGATGGATCGTTTTATCCTGTTCGCACTGGCGGCCGCCGATGAAGCGTTGAAGCAGGCCGGCTGGGCACCGAAGACCGTGCAGGAGCAGGAACGCACCGCAACCATCATCGCCTCGGGCGTCGGCGGCTTTCCGGCCATCGCGGAGGCGGTACGTACCACCGACAGCAAGGGGCCGCGACGCTTGTCGCCGTTCACCATCCCATCGTTCCTGAGCAACATGGCCGCCGGGCATGTGTCGATCAACTATGGCTTGAAAGGCCCGTTGGGCGCACCGGTCACTGCCTGTGCGGCGGGTGTGCAGGCCATTGGCGACGCCGCGCGGATGATCCGTGCGGGCGAAGTGGACGTGGCAGTGTGCGGGGGAGCCGAAGCGGCGATCCACCGGGTCAGCCTGGCCGGCTTTGCGGCGGCACGGGCCTTGTCCAGCGACTTCAACGACGCCCCCGAGCGCGCCTCGCGCCCGTTCGATCAGGCACGCGACGGCTTTGTCATGGGCGAAGGCGCCGGCCTCCTGGTGATCGAAGAACTGGAACACGCCCTTGCACGCGGTGCCCAGCCGATTGCCGAACTGGTGGGCTACGGCACCAGTGCCGATGCGTACCACATGACGGCTGGCCCGGAAGACGGTGACGGCGCGCGCCGGGCGATGACCCAGGCGTTGCGTCAGGCGGGCATCGAGGCGTCCGAGGTGCAGTACCTGAATGCCCACGCCACCTCGACGCCGGTGGGCGATAAAGGCGAATTGGCAGCCATCAGGACCGTGTTCGGTGACGGTGGCCGCCTGGCAATCAGCTCGACCAAGTCCGCCACCGGCCACTTGCTGGGGGCTGCGGGCGGCATCGAGGCCATCTTCACCGTGCTTGCCCTGCGCGATCAGGTAGCCCCGGTGACCCTCAACCTGGAAAACCCGGATGAACTGGCCGCTGGGTTGGACATGGTGCGCGGAGATGCGCGGCCAATGGCGATTGAATACGCACTGTCCAACGGCTTCGGCTTTGGTGGCGTGAATGCCAGCGTGCTGTTCCGCCGCTGGGCATAAGCCAGCGGTTTGCCCCTGGGATTATTTTCGGGGACCATGGCGCCTTTCTGTCACTGCCAACAAGAGGCGCCCATGGCTAACCACGACCTGTCCTACACCCCCGATCCGGATGCCGACTCGATTTCCTCAGATGTCGTCGGTTTCAACGGCATCCTGGTCTCCACCCAGATCCCGACCCGCGCCGACGGCAGCCTGGAACTGGGGGATATCACCCTGCAAAGCGAATGCACCCTGCAAGCGTTGAAAGTGGCGCTGGAAAAGGCCGGCAGCTCCATGGACCGGGTCATGCACCTGACCATCTACCTCACGGACATGGCCGATCGCGGTGCATTCAATGAGGTCTACAAGCGCTTTTTCGCCAAGCCATGGCCCGTGCGCGCGGCGGTTGGGGTGGCTGCACTGGCGGTTGAAGGGATGCGCGTGGAAGTCACGGCGATGGCTGCCAAGGCCTGACAGCCCTGTGGTAGATGCCGGTCAGGCGTTTCGCAGCTACAATGCCCGCCTCGACCGTGACAAGCCTGACTAAAAAAACTATGTCCTTGCCCAAGCATCACCTGGAATTGCTCAGCCCTGCCCGCGATGTCGCCATCGCACGCGAGGCCATCCTGCATGGCGCCGACGCCATCTACATCGGCGGGCCCAGCTTCGGCGCCCGCCACAATGCCTGTAACGACGTGAGCGATATCGCTCACTTGGTCGAATTCGCCCGGCGCTACCACGCCCGTGTGTTCACCACCCTCAACACCATCCTGCATGACAACGAACTGGAACCCGCGCGCAAGCTGATCCATCAGCTCTACGACGCCGGCGTCGATGCGTTGATCGTGCAAGACCTGGGCGTGATGGAGCTGGATATTCCGCCCATCGAGCTGCACGCCAGTACCCAGACCGATATCCGTACCCTCGGGCGCGCCAGGTTTCTTGACCAGGCGGGTTTCTCGCAGCTGGTCCTGGCCCGTGAGCTGAACCTGCAGGAAATCCGCGCCATCGCCGATGAAACCGATGCCGCCATCGAGTTCTTTATCCACGGCGCGCTGTGCGTGGCGTTCTCCGGGCAGTGCAATATTTCCCACGCGCAGAATGGTCGCAGTGCCAACCGTGGCGACTGCTCCCAGGCCTGCCGCCTGCCATACACCTTGAAAGACGACCAGGGCCGCGTCGTGGCCTTTGAAAAGCATCTGCTGTCGATGAAAGACAACAACCAGAGCGCCAACCTGCGCGCCTTGGTGGAAGCCGGTGTGCGTTCGTTCAAGATCGAAGGCCGCTACAAGGACATGGGCTACGTGAAGAACATCACGGCCTATTACCGCCAGCGTCTCGACGAGATCCTCGAAGACCGTCCGGACCTGGCCCGCGCGTCCAGCGGCCGTACCGCACACTTCTTCCTGCCCGACCCGGAAAAAACCTTCCACCGTGGCAGCACCGACTACTTTGTCAGCGACCGCAAGATCGACATTGGCGCCTTCGACACCCCGACCTTCACCGGCCTGCCGGTGGGTGTGGTGGAAAAAGCCGGCAAGCGCGACTTGCAAGTGGTCACCCATGAGCCGCTGTCCAACGGCGATGGCCTCAATGTGCTGGTCAAGCGTGAGGTGGTCGGGTTCCGCGCCAATATCGCCGAGCCCAAGGGTGAATTCGAGGAAGACGGCGAGAAGCGCTACCGCTACCGCGTCGAGCCGAATGAAATGCCGGCCGGCCTGCATCAGTTGCGCCCGAACCACCCGTTGAACCGCAACCTGGACCATAACTGGCAGCAGGCGTTGCTCAAGACCTCGGCCGAACGCCGTATCGGCCTGTCATGGGTCGCACGTTTGCGCGAAGAACAGCTGGAAGTCACCGCCACCAGCGAAGAAGGCATCCGTGCCAGCGTCACCCTGCCCGGCCCGTTTGGCGTGGCCAACAAACCGGAACAGGCGCTGGATACCCTGCGCGACCTGCTTGGCCAACTGGGTACCACCGAGTATCACGCCACCCGTATCGAGCTGGATGCACCCCAGGCGTTCTTCATTCCCAACTCGCAGCTCAAGGCATTGCGCCGCGAAGTGATCGAAGCGCTGACCGCCGCCCGTGTTGCCGCACACCCGCGTGGCGGGCGCAAGGCCGAGGCCACGCCGCCGCCGGTGTACCCGGAAGCGCACCTGTCGTTCCTGGCCAACGTGTACAACCAGAAGGCTCGCGACTTCTACCACCGTCACGGCGTGAAGCTGATCGACGCGGCCTTCGAAGCCCATGAAGAGACCGGCGAAGTGCCGGTGATGATCACCAAGCACTGCCTGCGTTTCTCGTTCAACCTGTGCCCTAAACAGGCCAAGGGTGTCACGGGCGTGAAGACCAAGGTTGCGCCGATGCAGTTGATCCATGGCGACGAAGTGCTGACCCTGAAGTTCGACTGTAAACCCTGCGAGATGCACGTCGTAGGCAAGATCAAGGGGCACATCCTTGGTCTGCCGCAACCGGGCAGCGTGGTGGAGCATTTCAACCCGGAAAATCTCATCTATCAGGGCACACACTGACCCTGTGGGAGCGGGGCCACCACCAGCCCCGCTGCAACCCCGCCGCTGCCAGCAGAATGGCCGCTACCCCGAGCCATTGCAGCCAGCCCAGGCGATGCCCGAAGGCAATCCAATCGACGAAGATCGCCGCAATCGGGTAGATAAACGACAGTGCGCCGGTGATGGCGGTGGGCAGTTTCTGGATCGCGCCATACAGCAACACATACATCAACCCGGTGTGCACCACGCCGAGCGTCGCCAGTGCCGCCCAGGCGTTGGTGGTGATCGGCAAGCTATGCCAAGGCACCAGCGGCGCCAGCAGCAGTGCGCCCGTCGTCACCTGGATCAACGCCATCAAATGCGGCGGTACGTCCTTCAAACGCTTGATGATCAGCGCGGCAATCGCGTACAGCAATGCCGCGCCCAGCGCCAAGGCGATGCCTGCCAGGTAATCGTCGCCGGTTGGCTGGTCGCCATGGGCGGTGACAATCGCCAGCATTCCCAGGAACGCCACGCTCAGCCACGCCAGTTTCTGCACGGTGATCTTTTCCCCCAGGAACAGCGCCGCCAGCATCACCAACATGAACGGCTGCACGTTGTACACCGCCGTGCTGATGGCGATCGATGCGCGGGAATAGGATTCGAACAACAGCAACCAGTTGCCGACGATGGCCACGCCGCTGAGCATCGCCAAGCCCAGCTTGGCCCAACTGAGCAGGTCCAGCCGCAGGTAGCCCAGCAGCGCGCACACCAGCAGCAGCGTCAGCCCGCCGATCAAACAGCGCCAGAACACCACTTCGATGACCGACACGCCCGACACCAGCACAAACCAGCCGATGGTCCCCGAGATCAGCATGGCGGCGACCATTTCCCACGACCCGCGACGGATGGATGTATCCATGATTGAAGCTCCTCAAGTGAGGCTCAATTATGGCAATCTGCTCGTGATCGGCTCCAGCGACTAAAAAAGGCAAAAAACCGAAATTACCTTTTCTTATTAGGCGAACTCCATGATCGACACCATCGACCAGCAACTCATCGCCGCCTTGATGGATGACTCGCGGTTGTCCCTCAAAGCCCTGGCGGGCATCACCGGCCTGTCGTCGCCCAGCGTCGGCGAACGCCTGCGTCGCCTCGAAGAGCGTGGCGTACTGACCCACTACACGGTCGATATCGACCCCAGGCATTTTGGCTACCTGCTGCAAGCCATCGTGCGCATCCGCCCCCTGCCCGGCAAATTGCAGGAGGTGGAGCGCCAGATCCAGGCGATCCCGGAATTCACCGAATGCGATAAGGTCACGGGCGAAGATTGTTTTATTGCCCGCTTGCATGTGCGCACCATGGACCATCTCGACAACCTGCTGGACCGGATCAACGCCTACGCGGAAACCAATACCGCCATCGTCAAGAAAACCCCGGTGAAACGGCGCCTGCCGCCGCTGGGCAACGACTGAACCGTAACAAGCCGATTCCTGCACCTGGGGGGGCTGTGGCAAGCGGGCCTGTTGTGGCGAGCGGGCTTGTTGTGGCAAGTGAGTCTGTTATGGCGAGCGGACTTCCTGTGGCGAGCGGGCTTGCCCCGCGTTGGGCTGCGAAGCAGCCCCAATAAGGCCACCGCGCTTATCCAGGTACATTAAATCGCCAGGTTTTGGGGCCGCTTCGCAGCCCAACGCGGGGCAAGCCAGAATGCCGTTCAGTTAAGCGTACATCGCCTTCTGTAGGAGCGAGCTTGCTCGCGAAAAACGTCAACGATCACGCGTGTTTCCTGAATCAACGCGGCGCCTGTGAGTTCTTCGCGAGCAAGCTCGCTCCTACAAAAAAGCCTTAACTGAACGGCATTAGGGCAAGCCCGCTCGCCACGACAAGCCTGCTCGGCTTACTTACCGCCGGTAATCTGCTTCACCAACTCCGCATGCCCCTTCACATCATCCGCCCGCGAAATGGCCTGGATCACCAGCAGGTGGTTGCCCGAACCACCGAGGAAGGTGGAGTTCAAGGTCTTGCCGCCGCCCTGGGTGGCGGTGCTGTCCACCTGGCGCAGACCCAGGCCCTTGAAGGTCAGTTTCTTTTCGTTTTGCTTCTTGAAATCGGGCAGGGCCGCGCTTTGGTCCTTGACGAAACCGGCGACCGCGCCGTCGAGGAACTGCGGGTCGTTATCCTGGATGGTTACCCCATCGTTACGCACGGTTTCGGCGACGATCACCACACTTTTCGTGGTCTGGTTCGCGTACATCGTGCCTTGGGTATCGGCGGTGCCATCCTCGGCCTTGCCAGCCGGCAAGGTATCGGCCGCATAGGCCTTGGGCAGGCTGAAGGTGAACTTGCCGCCCAAGGTGGAGATGGTCTGCGTGGCCGGCTTGGCTGCGGCGAAGGCGCTGCCGGCGCTGAGCGCAAGGGCCAGCAGGACGGCGGTCTTGGTGAAAGTGGCCATGGGGAAGCGCTCCAGTGGTGAACGAAATTGCGCGGTATTCTGTCAGAAATTTCGCAAGATCGTTCGTCCACTGCCTTACACCTTGTCGGACTCTTCCTCAAGTCGGTCCATTTCAAACAGTCGCGCCAGTTCCGCACGGGCTTCCTGGGCGGTTTGCATCACCTTGGCCGCGTCGTCATACACCGCGTGCTGGGCGGCGAGGACTTGCAGGTCGTGGTTCTTGAAGCGGTTGATGCGCGCATCGGCCTGGGCCTGGCTCAAACCGAGGCCCACCAAGGTGCGGCGGCTCATTTCCAGGCTGGAATAGAAGGTCTCGCGCACCGGTGACGCGTCCAGGTCCACCAGGCGGTGAACGTGCTGGCGGTTACGGGCGCGGGCGATGATTTTCATGTGCGGGAAGAGGCTGCGCACCAGTTCGGCGGTCTTGATATTGATCTCCGGGTCGTCCATGGCGATCACGAAGAACTCGGCCTGGTCGACCTTGGCCGCGTGCAGGATTTCCGGGCGCTGCGGGTCGCCGTAGAACACCGGCATACCGCCGAAACTGCGGGTCAGCTCGATGGTTTCCACCGAGGTGTCGAGGGCGATGAACGAGATGTTCTGCGCGCGCAGGATCCGCGCGACGATCTGGCCCATGCGGCCCATCCCGGCGATCACTACGCGCGGTGCATCGCTTTCGATGGCGCGGTACTCCTCGGGCACTTCCACCGGTTTGACCCTGGGCTTGAACAGCTTCGGGCACACCAGCAACAGCAGCGGCGTAACGGCCATGGACAGGGTGATGGTCAACACCAGGATGTCGTACAGGTGCGGTTCGAACAGGCCCTGGTCGCGGCCGATCTTGAACACCACAAAGGCAAATTCACCGCCGGCCGCCAGCACCACCCCCAGGCGCAGGGCACTTTCGCGATTGAGGTCGCCCACCAGGCGGCCCACGGCATACAGCAGCGGCAGCTTGAGACCGATCAGCAACAGGGTCAGGCCGATCACCACCAGTGGCGAACTGAGCAACAGGCTGAGGTTGGCGCCCATGCCTACGCTGATAAAAAACAGACCCAGCAGCAGGCCCTTGAACGGTTCGATCTGGGACTCCAGCTCATGGCGGTATTCCGAGTCCGCCAGCAGCAGGCCGGCGAGGAACGCGCCGAGGGCCATGGACACGCCGACCAGCTCCATCAACCATGCGGTGCCGATCACCACCAGCAGGGCCGTGGCGGTGGACACTTCGCGCAGGCCGGTCTTGGCGACAATGCGAAACACCGGGCGCAACAGGTAGCGCCCGCCGATGATCACCACGGCGATGCTGCCGAGGATCTGCAACACGTGCTGCACGCCTTGCGCTTCGTTGGTCGGGTGGTCGCTGCCGGCAAGCAGCGGCACCATGGCGATCAGCGGGATCGCGGCGATGTCCTGGAACAGCAGGATGGCAAAGGCCAGGCGCCCGTGGGGCTGGTTCAGCTCCTTGCGCTCGGCCAGGCTTTGCAGGCCGAAGGCGGTGGAGGACAACGCCAGGCCCAGCCCCAGCACGATTGCGCTGTTCCACGCCTGGCCAAACAGCCACAGCGCCACCGCGCCCATTACCAAGCCGGTGAGCAGCACCTGGGCCAGGCCGACACCGAACACCGCCTTGCGCATTACCCAGAGACGCTTGGGCGACAACTCCAGCCCGATGATGAACAGCAGCAACACCACGCCCAGTTCAGAGAACTGCGCAACGCTTTGCGGGTTGCCGATCAGCCCAAGCACTGACGGGCCGATGATGACGCCGGCGAACAGATACCCGAGCACCGCGCCCAATTGCAGGCGCTTGGCCAGGGGCACGGTCAGCACGGCGGCGAGCAGGAACACCACGGCTGCTTGTAACAGGTTGCCTTCATGGGGCATTGCGAACTCCAAAATCTTTAAAACCAATCGACAGGCGGCTATTAGAGCGCTTTTTACCGCTTCAAAATTGTGTTTTTGAGAGGTGTTTGCTTGAAGGCGGGGGAAGCATTTGAAGAAACCGCCGAAGGTCGGTCCTGAATACGCTGCCTGGCTGCATGCGTGCGATGTACGCGAACCGGAACATTATCCCGTGGTTTCCCGACGTTCAGCGCAAGATCGCTCCTTTCGCGGACGGCGCGTCTTGCCGTGCGCCGGGGTGGGCCTGCGGTATAACCCCACCGCCAGGCCAGCCCGGAAATAAAGCCGAAGGCGGCCACGTAGCGGAACCGCACGGCGGGGCGTGCAATGAAAAATGCCAGGGGCAAGGCGGCGTGCCGCTGCCGCGTCGGTCAGGATTCACCTTCCAGCGGCCCGCCCTTTGTTACTATCGCTCTCCCTTGTCACCAGGAGTCACCGGCCCATGCAACACCAGTGGGATGAAATGCACCGCACCCGCAAGCCCACGTTCGTTCTGTGTGGCGAGCCCCAGGGGGATGTGCTCAATCTCTACGTTCACGGTTATTCGGCATTCTTCAACCGGCAACAACTGGGCAACTTCAAGGAACAGCTGGCGGCAATCGAAGGTTCGACCAACCTGATGCTGTTCTGGCCAGCGGGGCATTTCCTGGAAAATGTGTTTGCGCCCTTCAAGGACGTGATCACCTCGATGCTCGGCGGGGGTGGCCTGGGAGCGGCAACGGTGGGGGTGGGCAAGGCGATCGCGTATTTTCTCGATCACTACAAAAGCGTCGAGGCGCGCGTCGATGAAGTGGCCAAGACCTTATTGCCGGAGCTGGCCAGCTACCTGCACGGCGAATCGCTGGACGTGCGGCGCATCAACCTGATCGGCCATTCCCTCGGCGCACGGATCCTGGTCAAGAGCGTGCTGGCCAACCCCGACACCGCCCGCGAACTGCCGTTGGACAATTTGCTGTTGATGGGTGGCGCGATCTGTACGTCGAGCCCGTGGGATGAAATAGCGGCGCCGCTCAAGGGGCGGGTGATCAACTGCCACTCCAGCAAGGACTGGGCCCTGGCGCTGAAACCCGACACCGAGCGCTGCATCGGTCGATATGCGATTCCCGTCACGCCGGCGCTCAAGGCCAAGGTGACGAATGTGCACCTGGCCAGCTTCGATCATGCCGCGTATTGGCCGCAGTTGCGCACGGTGGTGCAGTACACCGACCTGTTGCAGGAGCGGCGCGGCATGATCCGCGCCGACCAGCGCAGTGCGCAGGTGCGCTTTGCCGAGGAAGACGGGGACCTGTTTCCGGCGTTGGTACAGGCACGCGCGGAAGAGCTGAAATTCCTCGCCGAGTTGATGGCGCAAAAACGCAGCGCCTCGATTGACGCCAGCGTGCGCGAGCCGCTGAAGCTGGCGATCGAGCTACAGCGCATGGGCGGTGACAGCTTTATGAACCTGGCCCGTGGCCATGGCGTGAGTTATCGCCAGATTGCCGAGGACGTGGCGCAGCGGTTGGGGATCAAGTTCGATGATCCAGTGGACACCGTTGCATTGGCCGACATTGAAGCCCAGGTCGCGGAAAAACTGATCGAGCAGTACAAGCACAAACTCAGCAACGCCGACCGGCAAGTATTCGACGCCGAACTCCAGGCCGCCGCGCAAAAGGAACAGGGGCTGTTCAATCGTTTCGATGTCGGCCGTTCGGCCGCCACGGCCCTTAGCGGCACCGCCTTGGCGGGGCTGACCGGGTTTATCCTGCGCCGGGGGGCGGCCTCGGCGATTCCGGTAGTGGGCCAGGCGCTGGCGGCGGCGATGCTGGTGGTAAGCGGTGTGCGTGCGTTCTCCGGCCCGGCGTACTCCATCACCACCCTGGCGGTGCTGGTGATCGGCGTGATTCGCCAACGCATGGAGCGCGAGGCGCTGAACCAGGAGATGGACCTGGTGGTGCAGGTGGTCGAGGCATTCGATTTGCCTCGGGAGACGGTAATGCGCACAGTCGCGTCCGACTGATAAGCTGCGCCTCTGTCTTGTGTGTTTGCCTGGGATACCGCGTGAAATTCAGTCTGCCGAAAGTCGCTACCGCCCCGTTCTGCCCGCCGGAAGTTGCCGGCTCTATCATCGTTGACCCCAAGGCCTCGTTTTTCAAACGGGTGCTGATGTTCGCCGGCCCCGGCTTGCTGATCTCCATCGGCTACATGGACCCAGGCAACTGGGCCACGGCCATCGAGGCCGGTTCACGCTACGGCTACAACCTGCTGTTTGTGGTGCTGCTGGCCAGCCTGGCAGGCATGGCGGTGCAGTGCTTGTGCTCGCGCCTGGGTATCGCCACCGGCAAGGACCTGGCGCAACTGTGCCGCGAGCGCTACAGCCCGCGCTCTGCACGCACCCAGTGGGCACTGGCGGAAATCTCCATCATTGCCACCGACCTCGCCGAAGTACTCGGCTGCGCCCTGGCGTTCCACCTGCTGCTCGGCGTGTCCCTGACCACCGGCATTGTCATCACCGCATTCGACACACTGCTGATCCTGGCCCTGCAAAACCGTGGGTTCCGCCGCCTGGAAGCGATCATGCTGGCGCTGGTGGCGACCATCGGCGTGTGCTTCTTTATCGAGCTGGTGCTGATCAAACCCTATTGGCCGGACGTGCTCAGCGGCTTCACCCCGTCACTGTCGGCCATCAGCGATGCCGCACCGCTGTACCTGGCTATTGGGATCCTCGGCGCCACGGTGATGCCCCATAACCTTTACCTGCATACCTCGATCGTGCAGACCCGCCTGATCGGCAAAGACCTCGCCAGCAAACAGGACGCGGTCAAGCTGGCACGCATCGATACCATCGGCTCCCTGGCCCTGGCGTTGCTGGTCAACGCCGCGATCCTGATACTCGCCGCCGCTGCCTTCTACAAGACCGGTCATACCGACGTGGTGGAAATCCAGGACGCCTACCACCTGCTTGACCCGCTGGTGGGCGGCGCCTTTGCCAGCATCCTCTTTGGGGTCGCCTTGCTGGCGTCCGGGCAGAGTTCGACCTTTACCGGCACCATCGCCGGCCAGGTGATCATGGAGGGTTACCTCAACCTGCGTATTCCGTGCTGGCAACGCCGCCTGATCACCCGTGGGCTGGCGCTGATCCCGGCGTTCCTTGGCGTGTGGCTGATGGGCGATGACGCGATTGGCAAGCTGCTGATCCTCAGCCAGGTGGTGCTCAGCCTGCAATTGCCGTTTGCGCTGTACCCGCTGATCCGCATGACCGGCGACCCGCAATTGATGGGGCCGTTCGTCAATCGGCTGCCGACGCGGTGGCTGGCATGGTTTCTGTTTGCGGTGATCAGCGGGGCGAATGCGTGGTTGCTTGGGCAGTGGTTGTTTTGAATCAACAGGGTAGCTCGGGCGGTCTACACAACCGGTACCTCCCCTCGATCCCAGTACGGCACGGCCCCAAAACACTCCACGAAGTAATCGATCACCGTCCGCACCTTCAGCGACAAACGCCGGCTCCCGGGCCACAACGCCGCAATCTGCTGGGGCTCCAGGGTGGTTGCCACTTCGTACTCTGTCAGTACCGCCTGTAAGGTTCCGGCCCGCAGGCTTTCGCCGATCAGCCAGGAAGGAAACACCACCAGCCCCAGGCCCTGTTCGGCGGCGTGGGTCAGGGTGTCGGCGTGGTTGCCGGTGATCGGGCCCTTGACGCTGTAGGGCGTCCAGTCGCCCTGGTCACGGCGGAAGAACCAGCGCTGCTGGCCGGTGATGCCTTTATAGGCCAGGCACTGGTGATTGAGCAGTTCGTCCGGGTGCCTGGGCGTGCCGTGCCGGGCCAGGTAGGCGGGGCTGGCGGCGATGCGAAAGCGCTGGGGGGCGAAGATGCGCGCCTGCATGCTGGAGTCGTTGAGCACGCCGATGCGGAACAGCAAGTCGGTGCCATCTTGCAGCGGGTCAACGTAGGTGTCGGTTTGCTGGATATCCAGTTGCAGCTTGGGGTAGCGCCGGCATAACGCCCCCAGCCACGGTGACAGGTGGCGCTGGCCGAACACCATCGGCGCGTTGATCCGCACCAGCCCGCTGGGTTCGCTGTCCTGTTCCTGCAGGGCCTGGCTGGCGACTTCCAACTGCTCCAGCATCACGCGTGCATGCCGTCCAAGCAGACGCCCGGCCTCGGTGGGGGTCACTGCGCGGGTGTGGCGGTAGAGCAACTGCTGGCCGAGGGCCTGTTCCATCAATTGGATCTGCCGCGAAATGGAGGAGGGCGCCAGGCTTTCGCGACGCGCCACTTCAGAAAAGCTGCCATGGTCCAGCACCGCGACGAACAGGCGCAGCGCCTTGAAACTCAATTCATTCAAACCCTGCATCGTGCCCCCGTGTTGTGCGTAATGCGCAAAGGTGTTGTCCGTATGCTCCCATTTATCGCACAGCACGGCCACCGGATAATGCGCGCCATCCAATCTTTTGTTAAAGCGCAGGTGATGTATGCAGGCCAGTTCTGTCGAGGGTGTGGCGCGGGCCACCACGAAAAAAAATGCGCTCAGGTTGCTGTTGTTGCCACTGGTGATCCTGGCGGGCATGGGCTTGTCCGTGGAAGCCGGTTTGCTCGGGCCGTTGGGTGTGCAGGTGGGCCACTTGTGGGCGACCTTGAGCATCTTCGGCGTCGGCTCGGCCATCCTGTATTTGCTGCTGTTGTTCAGCGGCCCGCAAAAGGGCCCGGCGTTGACCGACTTGCCGCGTTGGCAGTTGATCGGCGGCTTCCTGGGGCCGATGTATGTGGTGGTGTTGACCCTGGCCACGCCGCATATCGGTATCGCGATGACGATGATCGCGATTCTGTCGGGCCAGGTCGGCAAGAGCGTGCTGATTGACCATTTCGGTTGGTTCGGCACCGCGCGCAAGCGGGTCAATGGCGAGCGTTGGATCGCCTTGGCGTTGATTGTGGCGGCACTTGTTTTGATTGCACGAGGGTAAGGCAATGAACCTGATTCTGTTATTGGTGCTGGTGATTGCCGCGGGTGCGGTGTTGAGTGTGCAGGCGGCGATCAATGGTCGCCTGGGCCAGGCGGTGGGGGTATTGCGCAGCAGCCTGCTGACCTTTGCGGTGGGCGCATTGACCACTGCGCTGTTGATTTTCTTCTTCGAGCCGGCCCAGGCCTTGAGCCTGCTGGACGTACCGAAATGGCAACTGACCGGCGCGCTGTTCGGCGTGGTGTACATGATGGTCATGGTCGGCGCGGTACCGGTGGTCGGCACGGCGGTCGCCACTGTCGCGGTGATCGTCGGGCAGTTGGGCATGGGTATGTTGATCGATAACTTCGGCTGGCTGGGCAACCCGGCGATCGAATTGTCGGGCAGCCGCATCGTGGCCATGGCCTGCCTGGCCCTGGCGCTGGTGTTCATGTACCGCAGCAATACCCGCACCGATTGATGGTTGGAACCATCCGCGCCGGCCCGCAGTCACTGCTTAAGGTGCTGGCGCTCGCCGCACCGGACGACCATGAAGAAGGAGTCTGACCATGCCAGATGCAACCTGTGCCTGCCCACACTGCAAGTGCGTGTTGGGGGCTGATGCAGTAATGAAAGACGGTAAGGGTTATTGCTGCCAGGGCTGTGCCGAGCACCATGCCCATGGCGAACCCTGTGCAGCGCCGACGGGGTGTGAGTGCGCCAAGTCGGCCAAAGGCTGAGCGCAGTTATGACGGTGGGAGGGGGCCTGCTTCCTCCCACGCTTCAGCGGTTCGATTTGGGCTATTGGGTTTCCAGTTCCAGGCGCAGGCTGTGATCGGCCAGGCGGTGGCTGTCTTTCACCACGGCGCTGGTGCGCCGCCCCTCCAATGCAAACACTACGGTTTGCGCGGCATGTAGATCATCGGGCAGTGGCTGGAACACCTTCAACACCAGCCATCCGGCCCTTTGCTGCACACTCACTTGGCATTCGACATGCTTGGCCAGTGGCCCGAACAGCGTGTCCTGGGTGTAGTCAATCCGGGCCTTGCCGTTGACTTGCCGGGTTGAATCCATGGGTATCGCTCCTTGATCAAGCCTGGGCGCGCGCATCCGAGCGGCGCCATTGTACGTTTTCAATGCCGAATTTCTCGGCCTGCTCCTGGCTGGTTTTCTTCACTTGCTCACGGGTAAAGCGACCGATGCGCCCCACGCCGGCGTCACAGCTCGCCCAATGCCAGGCTTGAGCGGCATCGAGCTGTTCCAGGCGAATGATGAATGACTTGGGTTCGCCATGCAGGGTGTAGTCGATTACAAACAGTTTTGCGTTATTCATGGGCCCATCAAACTTTCAGGTGTAAGCAAGTGATCCTCGTGGGCCGCAAAAATTCACTCGGATTGTCGAGCGGTGGTCATTACCATGGCGGCTCACCCTTGAACGATGTGTTTCCCATGGCCCAGGCCGCGCCCCCCGACCTCAGTGACCACGCCGTCCCCGTACTGCCCCTGGCGCGCACCTACCCGCGCGGTTTGTACGTGGAGCCCCATAGCCACGACTGGGGCCAGTTGCTCTACGCCATGAGCGGCGTGATGTGGGTCGAGACACCCCAGGAGGCGCTGGTGGTGCCGCCCCAGCGGGCGGTGTGGTTGCCACCGGGGGTGGAGCACGGCATCCGCGTGGTCTCGGATTTGCAGATGCGCAATATCTACTTGCGTCCAGCCTTGGCGACGACGCTGGACAGCCAGGTGCAGGTCATCGAAGTCGGTGGGTTGCTGCGCGAGTTGATCGTCACGCTGGTGGAGCAGGGGGACACTGGCGATGCAGGCTATTACGACGCGGTGGTCGGCCTGGCCTTGCTGGAGCTGCAACGCGCGCGCCGCTCGCCCATTCGCATCGCCATGCCGGTGGGCGTCGACCGGCGGCTGATCAATGCCTGCCAGGCGGTCATGGCGGCGCCGTCCCTGGAGATTCCCTTCGAGCAACACGCCGAAGCGGCCGGCGCCAGTGTGCGGACGCTGGCGCGACTGTTCCAGAACCACCTGGGCATGGGCTTCGCCGAATGGCGTCGCCAGGTGCAACTGGCCACGGCGGTGGCTGAGTTGATCCAGGGCCAGTCGGTGAGTGCTATCGCGCGCTCCCTGGGCTATTCGCCGAGCAGTTTCAGCGACATGTTCCGCCGCGAGCTCGGTGTGGCTCCGTCGCAGTACAACGGCTGAGGGTTGGCCGAAATCCTGAAGCACTTGGCCGATGCTTCAGCGATGGGCTCTCTACACTGGGCCCATCTACCCATCAGGCACTCACCACCATGAACTATCTGATTTCCCTGGCTATCGGCCTGTTCGTCGGCTTGATCTACGGCGCCCTGGACTTTCGTTCGCCCGCACCGCCGGCCATCGCGCTGGTGGGCCTGATGGGCATGCTGCTCGGTGAGCAGCTCTGGCCCATGGGCCGACAGTTGGTCGCCGGTTGGTTGTCCTGATCCCTTTCTTCCCCTCGATGGATATTGGCCATGAATGCACTGCAATTTTCCGCCACCGGCGACCTCGCCGCCCTGCGCTTCGTCGAGGTTGCCACCCCGGTGCCCGCCGCCGATGAGGTGCTGGTCCAGATCAAGGCCGCGGGCCTTAACCCCAGCGACGTGAAGAACGTACTCGGGCGTTTCCCCTACACCACAGTGCCGCGCATACCTGGTCGCGACTTTGCCGGCGTGGTCGTTCAAGGTCCGCAGGCACTGGTGGGCCAGGAAGTCTGGGGTACCGGCCGCGACCTGGGGTTTTTCGCTGACGGCTCCCACGCCCAGTACCTCACCGTGTCGGCCAAAGGTGTCGCGCATAAACCTGCGCACCTGAGTTTTTCCCAGGCCGCCAGCCTGGGAGTGCCGTACACCACGGCCTGGGATGCGCTGGAGCGCAGTGGCGTGGGCAAAGGCACGCGGTTGCTGGTGATCGGCGCCAATGGTGCTGTGGGCAGTGCGGCATTGGCCTTGGCGAACATCCGCGGCGCCCACGTGTTGGCGGCGGTGCGCAAGGCTGACCAGGTCGAGGTGTTGCAGGGGCAAGGGTTCGACGCCATTGCGTTGGGCAAGCCCGAAGAACTGGGTGCGCAGGTTCATGCGGTGTTCAAGGGCGGCGCCGATGTGATCTTCGACACCACCGGTTTCTGGCTGCCAGCCGCCGTGGCCGGCCTGGCTCCGTTTGGCCGCATCGCGATCATTGCCGCACCGGTGGACGGCCACGTACAACTGCCGGCCCTGGCCCTGTACCGCAAGGGTGGCTCGGTGGTGGGCATCAATTCATTGCTCTACAACTGCGAGCAGTGCGCGGTGATGCTGGAGCAGTTCGGACGCTTTTTCGATGAAGGGCAACTGCCATTGCCGACTGGCCTGCGCGAAGTGGCGCTGGCCGATGGCGTGCAGTGCTATGAGGACGTGAATCTAGGCAGCGCCGACAAAATCATCTTGCTGCCCTGACACGATCGGGGCAGTTAAGGCCTTTCTGTAGGAGCGAGGGGGACGCCTAGTTCTTGCTCGCGAAAAACCTCAACGATAACGCGCGCTTCCTGAATGAACGCGGCGCCTGTGAGTTTTTCGCGAGCAAGAACTAGGCGTCCCCCTCGCTCCTACAGACGGCGATGGACGCTGCCCTACATTTCGCTCGGCACTAGGCGTCGGGAACGCCTTTTTCCCATGCCGACCAGTTCTTCAGGATCGCCTGTACCAACGGATTGCCCGTGCGGTACAGGTTTTCCAGCGCGGGTACGAACCCTCCCTGGTCGGCGTATTTGAGCAGGTTGTCCACTTCGCTGTAGCCAGGGTACGGGCGGTCGAAGTCCGATCCGGCACGTACGACGGCCAGGCGCTGGATATCCACTAACCCTTCACGGCTGGCGCGTAGCAAAGCTTCATAGGTGGAGTTGTCTTCCTGCTGGGTGGTGCAGTATTCGCCTTTGTTGTCCGTGAGAAGCTTGGTCCACACCTCGGCGCGCTCGCTCAGGCGCGTGCCGGAGAACCAGGTGTTGCCCGCCAGGGTGTCGCAACGAGTGACTTGCGGCGGCTGGTTGGCGGGGGCGGCGGGGTAGTGTTTGCGCCAGGCGGCGGACTCTTTGCTTTCCGTGAGTTCGACCTTGTGCGACAGGGCGAACGCCTTGGCCTGCAGCTTGGGGTTCAGCTCGAACACTTCGGTCTTGTAGTCCAGCGGCGGCTTTTCGTTGGGCCCCTTGGTGTTGATGCCGATATACCCGGTCGGCCAATCCTTGGGTGCATCCCGCGAATCCAGTTCCCACTGGGTGCCGAATTCCACCAGGTAGTGGGCCCAGGCGGCGGTGCCCAGGGTGCCGTGTTTCGGGCTGATCCCGGCGATCCCCGCGATCAGGAAATAGCTGTGGCGCAGGTCGAACTTGGGCGACAACGCCAGGGCAAGGGTGGACGCGGCGGCGTTGGTCTGGCCCATGCCGGTGACCAGCAGGCATACGTCCTGGGTGTTGCAGCGGATCACCGGGTAGTCGGCGGACAAGCCCGGTACGCGCACCTCCTGCTTGAGTTCCAGGCGCTCGATCCAGGTTTGCGCCTCAGGGGCGAACATGGTGATCAGCATCACTTTCGGTTTGATCGGCGTGGGTGTGTCAGCCAGCACCATGTGGGGCAGCAGGGTCAGGCCGATAGCCAGCGTGAGACGGGTAAACGCTTTCATCCAGTACTCCTTGATCAGAATTGGTAGCCCACGCCAGCGTAGTAACCCCAGCCGTCGGAGCGGGCGCGGAAGTTGCCTTCGCCGAAATTCAATTCGCTGCCATCCTCCCAGTTGCCGCCGTTATGAAAATAACGGCCGACCAGGGTGAAGCGCAAATGGGTGAATGAATACAGCAGCACGTTGGTTGCCACCAGCGCGTTGGCGGTACGGGCCGGGTTGTCCTTGTGCAGGTCCGAGCCGAAATCGTAGTTGGTGAAACCGATGTAGGTCAGCGAGGCACCGTTGTCGAACGTGTCGATGGGCACGATGTATTTCATTTGCGCACGGTAGCCGTCCCACGAATATTCATTGCTGGCGCCATAGTTTTCCCACTGGTAACGCCCATAGAAGTTCGCCGAGAGGTTGACACGCGAGTGGGTGTCGATATCGGTGCCGAGGCCGCTGTACAGGGTGTTGGCACGGTTGGCCTGGTTGCTGCCGTGGTCGTAGATCCAGTCAAAGGCCACGTACCATTCCTTGAAGGGGCCGATGGCCAGGCTGCGGCCGGCCAGGTAATCGATGGAGATACGCGGCTCGTGCTCCATGAACACCGGCGAGCCGTGGTCCCACGCGCCTTTGTCGTGACTGTTGCCGATGCCGAGGATCTTCGGCACGTCGATGTAGCCGTACAACTCGAAGGGGCCCTTGCGGCCGAAGTACTCGTATTCCAGGTAGACATCGTCCTGCGGTTTGGGGCCGAAGCTGATGTCCTTGCTGCCGATCAAGGTCAGGTCCTGGTTAAACCAGTCCGACAGGTACACGCCTTTTTTCGCCGGGCTGGCTTCCGGGCTGAGGGTTTCGCCCTGTGCTGAGTCATCGATGGGCGGTTGCTGCGCCAAAATGGACGGGCTGAGTACTCCCGTAACGGCAACCAGTAGCAGGGAAACACCAAAATAAGCAGGACGCCTTGAGGTCAAGTGCATTGAAAATCCCTATTCGTACGCGGTTTGAACCCGATTCTTCGGGTTGAGGCGAACTTGGCGACCAAGTTCGTTCCGCACACGCTCGCACAGGTCGTACCAACTTTGCGCAATGGCTTGAATAAACTGGAAAAAATCGCGATTAATCGACCTTTTGATCAGAAATGGCGCGGTGTCATTTTTTCAATCCGATTGAACAAGTGCATGGCGGTTTCGCGCCGGTATTCGCTGGGGGTCTGGTGCATCTCGATGCGAAAGTGCCGGTTGAAGTTGGACAGGTTGGCGTAGCCCACTTCAAAGCAGATATCCGCCACCGACATCTCGCTTTGCAGCAACAGGCGACAGGCGCGCTGCACGCGGAACTTGCGCATCAGGTCAATGAACCCGTGGCCGGTGTTGCGCTTGAAGAAGCGTGAGAAGCCCGGTTCGCTCATCTCCAGTTGCTGCGCGATGACCGACAGGCGCAAGTCGCCGGTCAGTTCACGCATCAGGTAGTCGAACGCCTTGTTGATGCGCTCGGCGCTGCGCGCGTCCAGGGTTGGTGCGTAGCAGGCGCTGGCCAGGGCTTTCACCTCGGGTGGCGGGGCGTTCCTCAGGGTGTCGAGCAGTTGCAGGAACAGGATCAGGCGTTGCAGGCCGTGGGCGCTGCCGATGGCCTCGAGCAAACGCGCAGCCTGCGCGGCGGTGTCGCCGCTGAACTCCAGGCCGCGCCGGGCCTGTTCGAACAGCGTGTGCAAGTCGCCGAGCTCCGGCAGGGTCTTGCGCAGGGCGAGGAGGGCGGCGCCGTCGAATTGCAGCACCACATCGCGACCCTTCAGGTATTCGCCGGGTGCCAGCTCGCCGATCCAGTCGTGGGGCAGGTCCGGGCCGATCAGCGCCACATGCCCGGCGCTGAACGCCCCGATATAGTCGCCCGCCACCAGCTTGCCACTGCCCTGGCGGATCAGGTGGATTTCGAATTCGGGGTGGTGGTTCCAGCGCGCCAGCTCAAAAGGGTAGTCATGTTCGAACCAGCGAAAGCCGTGCTCAGGTTCGGGCAGGATCACTTCCAGCTCGGCAGGGCGGTGTTCGAACAGGGCGGCGCGGTCGACGGGCATGCTGATGCCTCTTTTGCTTGTGGAATCGCCTCAAAATACGCGGGTTCGCAACGGCAGCGCTACCTCTGGTTTCGTCCGGCGCTGATACTTTTTTGATCCGGGGCCGGCGGTTAAAAAAGTATCAGTCGTGCATGCGCCATGGGTTTGTTAGGGCCTGGCCAAGCTGCTGTAATCGGCCCTCGACAACAAAAACAACAGGTGCAAACCGCCATGCTCCAGTCCTGCAAAGCCACGTTCCCGCAAGCACTGTTCCTGCTGTCCGGCCTGGCACTGGCCGTGCCCAGCCAGGCTGCCGACACCGTGACCATCGCCACGGTCAACAACAGCGACATGATCCGCATGCAACGCCTGTCCAAGGTGTTCGAGCAGCAGCACCCAGACATCCGGCTCAACTGGGTGGTGCTGGAAGAAAACGTGCTGCGTCAACGCCTCACCACCGATATCGCCACCCAGGGCGGGCAGTTCGACGTGCTGACCATCGGCACCTACGAAACCCCGCTGTGGGGCGCCAAGCACTGGCTGGAGCCGTTGACCCAACTGCCCGCCGACTACGACGCCGAAGACATCTTCCCCTCGGTGCGCCAGGGCCTGTCGGTCAACGACACCCTGTACGCCTTGCCGTTCTACGGCGAAAGCACCGTCACTTATTACCGCACCGACCTGTTCAAGCAAGCCGGCCTGAGCATGCCCGCGCACCCCACCTGGACCCAGCTCGGCGAGTTCGCCGCCAGGCTCACGGCTAAAGACCAAGACCAATACGGGATGTGCCTGCGCGGCAAGGCCGGCTGGGGCGAGAACATCGCGCTGCTCAGCACCATGGCCAACGCCTTTGGCGCACGCTGGTTCGATGAGCAGTGGAAGCCGGAATTGACCAGCCCCGAGTGGACCGCGGCGGCCAACTTCTACGTCAACACCCTCAAGCAATACGGCCCGCCGGGTGTGTCCAGCAACGGCTTCAACGAAACCCTGGCACTGTTCAACAGTGGCAAATGCGCCATCTGGGTGGATGCCAGCGTCGCCGGCTCGTTCACCACCGACAAGAGCCAGAGCAAGGTCGCCGACAGCGTAGGGTTCGTCGCCGCGCCCACCGAAGTCACCGACAAAGGCTCTTCCTGGCTCTATGCCTGGTCCCTGGCGATCCCCGCCACGTCCAAGCACAAGGATGCCGCCAAGACCTTTATCACCTGGGCCACTTCCAAGGACTACATCCAGTTGGTGGCTGACAAGGAGGGTCTCGCCAACGTACCGCCGGGCACGCGCCAATCCACCTACAGCGCGGCCTACCTGAAGGCCGCACCGTTCGCCCGGGTCACCCTGGAGATGATGAAGCACGCCGATCCCGCGCATCCCTCGGCCCAGCCGGTGCCGTACGTGGGCATCCAGTACGTGACCATCCCCGAGTTCCAGGCCATCGGCACTTCCGTCGGCAAGCTGCTTTCGGCGGCGTTGACCGGCGGCATGTCGGTCGATCAGGCATTGCAGCAGGCCCAGTCCACCACCGAGCGTGAGATGAAACGCGCCGGCTATCCCAAATAACGTTGACGGACAAACCCATGAAACGACTCGAAGGAAAGAGCGCGCTGATCACCGGATCGGCGCGCGGCATCGGCCGCGCCTTTGCCCAGGCCTATATCGCCGAAGGCGCGACCGTGGCCATCGCCGATATCAACCTGCAACGTGCCCAGGCCACAGCGGCCGAACTCGGGCCCCAGGCTTACGCGGTGGCGATGGACGTCACCGACCAAGTTTCCATCGACAGCGCAATTGCCGCCGTGGTGGCCCAGGCCGGCAAGCTGGATATCCTGGTCAACAACGCCGCGCTGTTCGACCTGGCGCCCATCGTCGATATCACCCGTGACAGTTATGAGCGGCTGTTCTCGATCAACGTTGCCGGCACGTTGTTCACGTTGCAGGCGGCGGCACGGCAGATGATCAGCCAGGGCCATGGCGGCAAGATCATCAACATGGCCAGCCAGGCCGGGCGTCGTGGCGAGCCGCTGGTGGCGATCTACTGCGCGACCAAGGCGGCGGTGATCAGCCTCACGCAATCGGCGGGGCTGAATCTGATCAAGCAGGGCATCAACGTCAACGCCATCGCGCCGGGAGTGGTGGATGGCGAGCATTGGGACGGGGTGGATGCATTGTTCGCCAAGCATGAAGGGCTGGCGCCGGGCGAGAAGAAGCGGCAGGTGGCGGCCGAGGTGCCGTTTGGGCGGATGGGGACGGCCGAGGATTTGACCGGGATGGCGATTTTCCTGGCGTCGAAGGAGGCCGATTATGTGGTGGCGCAAACCTACAACGTCGATGGCGGCAACTGGATGAGCTGAAGCCATACCCCAATCAAAATAATGTGGGAGGGGCGGTGCGACGATTCGACTTGCCCCCTCCCACATTTGAACGTCATCGTTCTTGAAAAGGGTGCTTAGTCAGCAAAACTGCGATCAAAGAAATAAACCTCCCCAGGTCTCAGGTTCTCCACCGTCGCCTGGGGCCTGCCGCCTTCGCCTTGCTTCTTGCGTCCCGTCTCGCGCAAGTACCCTGCCTCCGTCAGCTTCAACAGGCGCTGGCGAATACTGGTCTTCAACACTGGCCGCGCCAGCACCAGCGAGAAGATCGTCGTCGCTTCCGGCGCGCTGAACTCATGGCCCAGGAACATCAAGGGCAAGTTGCTGTACAGCGACTTGGACAACAGCCGCTCCTGCACGGCCGCGACGATGCTGTTGTGATCGAACGGCAACTTGATGCTGCCATCGGCCACCGCCTTCAGCGAAAACCAGCCCTGATGCTCACCCAGCGCCACCTCATCGGCGACGATCGCCAGGTAATAAGTGGACGACGACCAGCAACGCGGGTCGCGAAACGCATCGCCCACCGTGCCCACTTGCTCGCTCCAGGCCAACGCCAGGCCAACCTTGCTGCTGGCGCGCAAGCGTTCCACGGCATCCTGGAGGCTCAGATCCTGCACCCCACCATTCACCACCACGCCCGGCAGCGCCCAATGCCCGGCGAACGGCTCGGCGTCGCGTTTATTCAGCAGCAGCTTTAATTCTCCCTCCGCGCGGCAGTAGCACAGCACGCAGAGGTCGACGGTGTGGAGGTAGGCGCTCAGTGGCATGTGGAGTCCTTGTAAACAGCGGTGGGGCACAGTCTAACGGATCGAATAGATATGTCATGTACTGAGTCCAGAATAGATAAACAAATGTTTCTTGCAATGAAAGTACATGACGTGTACTTTTGTTTCCAGGCCACAGGAGAACCGCCATGACCCTCTCGAAAACTGCCATCGCTTCATTCGACGTCGACGCCCAGAAGAGCTTTACGCCGCTGTGCCCCAACGAGTTGCCGGTGGCGGGTGGTGACCAGATCGGTGCCGAACTCAACTACATGGCCAGCCTCGCCGGCCACCGCATCGGCAGCAAAGATGCCCACAGCCCGCACGCCCCCTGGGTGGTTGCCCAGCCCAGCGAGATGCTGCAACCCACCGGCCTGGCGCACGCCGATGTCACCTGGGTCAGCCACTGCGTGCCGGGCACCGAGGGTTTCACCCTGCTGGACGAGTTGCCCGCCCCATATGACTACGATTACTTCATCTGGAAAGGCGTCGAACCCGACCTGCACCCTTACGGCGCCTGCTACCACGACCTGCACGACAAGCTCTCCACGGGCGTGATCGAATACCTCAAGGCCCAAGGCGTGGTCCGTGTGATTGTCGGCGGCCTGGCCCTGGACTACTGCGTCAAGACCACTGCGCTGCAACTGCTCAAGGCTGGCCTGGAGGTGGTCCTGCACCTGCCGGCATGCCGAGGAATCAGCGACGAGGGGAGCGTGCAGGCCGTCAATGAGTTGCTCAAGGCCGGGGCTGTGATCAGCAGCACCCGCGAAGAACTGGCCGCGATGGCCACGCGTTAAGGAGACACACCATGGAAAGTGCCTACGACTACGAAGCCCCGGTGATCCAGGGCTTGCTCGACACCGACTACTACACCTTCACCATGATGCAGGCGGTGTTGCACCAGCACCCCAACGTCGACGTCGAATACAACTTCATCGTGCGCTCCAGGGAAAAACTCGGTCACTTGATCCCCGAGTTGCGCGCCGAGCTGGAGAAACTCGCCGGCCTGCAAATGCGCGAAGGCGAGCTGCGCTTCCTGTTCAACCCACGCTTTCGCGAATACCTCACCCCCGACTACGAACGCTTCCTCGGCCTGTTCCGCTTCAACCTGCGCTACATCCACGTCAGCGAAATCGACGGCCAGCTGAATATCCGCGTGGTCGGCCCGATGCTGCACTGCATCATGTTCGAGCAGCCGGTGCTGGCGCTGGTCAGTGAGTTGCGCAACCGCGACAAGTACCCGGACGTGACTCTGGAAGACGTCACCCGCAAGCTCTACCAGAAATTCGATTGGCTGGAGAAACACCTCAGTCGCGACGAGCTGGCCGACCTGCGCGTCTCTGACTTTTCCACCCGTCGGCGCCTGTCATTCAAGGCCCAGCGTGAAGTGGTGGACATCATGCGCCGCGACTTCCCCGGCCACTTCGTGGGCACCAGCAACGCGCACCTCGCCTACGAATTCGACCTGCCGCTGATTGGTACCATGGCTCACCAGTGGATGATGGTGCACCAGCAACTGGGGCGCTTGCGCGAAAGCCAGAACGCCGGCCTGGAAAACTGGGTACGTGAATACCGCGGCCGCCTGGGCATTGCCTTGACCGACACCATCAGCACCGACTTTTTCCTCAAGGACTTCGACCTGTACTTCGCCAAGTTGTACGACGGTTTGCGCCAGGACTCCGGCGATCCCATCGCCTGGGCCGACAAAGTCCTGGCCCGCTACAAAGCATTGGGCATCGACCCGATGACCAAGGACCTGATGTTCTCCGACGGCCTGAACTTCGAAAAATGCCTGCCGATCCTGCGTCACGTGCGTGGCAAGGCCAAGTTCGGTTTCGGCATGGGCACCAGCCTGGCGTGCGATGTGGAGGGCGTCGAGCCGCTGAGTATCGTCATGAAGCTGGTACGGGTGCACGGCGAACCGGTGGTGAAATTCTCCGATGATCCGATCAAGAATGTCTGCGAAGACGCCTCGTTTTTGCAGTACGCGGCACAGGTGTTCAACGTGGGCAGGGTGGAGGTGTGACATGCAAGAACGTATCGCGCAGGAACTGAATATCGATCGGCAACTGGTCAAGGGCGGTGAAGCCAAGGAAATCCAACGGCGCATCGACTTCATCAAGACCACCTTGCGCCACTCAGGCTGCAAGGCCCTGGTACTGGGCATCAGCGGCGGCGTCGATTCGCTCACCGCCGGTCGCCTGTGCCAGTTGGCGGTGGAGCAACTGCGGGCCGAGGACTACGCCGCGCGTTTTATCGCCATGCGCCTGCCCTACAAGAGCCAGGCCGACGAACACGACGCCCAGGCCTCCCTGGACTTCATCGCTCCGGACCAGATCGACACCCTCGACATCGCCGCCAGCGTCGACGGCCTGATGGCCAGCCTGAGCGCCACTGAAGCCAGTGCGGAGCATGTCGACTTCATCAAAGGCAACGTCAAGGCCCGTACCCGCATGATCGCCCAGTACGCCGTGGCCAACCTGCACAACGGCCTGGTCGTCGGCACCGACCACGGCGCCGAGGCATTGATGGGCTTCTTCACCAAATTCGGCGACGGCGCCTGTGACCTGGCACCGCTGTCGGGCCTGACCAAGACCCAGGTGCGTCTGTTGGCCAGTGCCCTTGGGGGCCCGACGAACCTGGTGCACAAGCAGCCCACTGCCGACCTGGAAGAACTCGTACCGGGCAAGCTGGATGAACATGCCTATGGCTGCACGTACGAAGAGATCGATGCCTACCTGATGGGCGAGCCGGTGAGTGAGCGGGTGAGGACGATTGTCGAAGGGGCGTACAGCAAGACAGCGCACAAACGCGCGCTGCCGATAGTTCCCGCTTGAACGGACGATCAAATGTTGATGTGCTCGCGAATATTCCAGCCGAACCGGATCGGCCCGCCATCGGCTTTCTGCGGCGGTACCTTTCCCATTCCCAGGATTGACTACAAGGCGCTGAGACCAGATCGGGAAGTGCCTGTCTTAAAAAAGGAAACCTTCCTACATTCTTGACGGATATTGATTCTTTACGCTCTGCGCTCTTGTGAGTTCAGGAGTAAAGGAATGGCTAGCAGCGTATTGAAGGACGGTTTCCCCTGGGCCCACCTCACCCCCCGTGAACGGGTAGAAAGCCGCAGGGTTCGACGCTTCAACGAACCATTAAACGATGTTCTGGGCGGGATTTCGGGGCTGGCTGGAAGTTATCAACATGGTCACGTTGGAAATGCCACGACGATAGTTGTGGGCTGGTACGAGGAGATTTCAGCGTGAATGAGTCACCTCTCCGTCTTCTCCGCCGTAACTTTCCAGTGTTCATGAGCACGATATTCATGGCTATCTTCTCAACCGCTATGGTGACCGTGCTGGTTGATGATCACTATTTGCGCAAGCTCGAGCCGTCACTGAGAACCGAATTGATGGGGTGGGGGCTTCTGTCGCTGACGTTTTTCTTCGGGTTTTCCAATTTCATGATTGTGCGTGGCTTCAACTGGGCAGTTGGACTCCTGGCGGGCTATTTCGCTTTCTGCCTGATGCTGGTCATACCAACGATTCAATACCGCCCGCATACCGTGGCGTTTTCTCTGGGCGTTGTATTTCCACTCCTGGGATTGCTTCTGCTCAATACCGAACGCCACCGGGAAATGCGGCAAAAATTATTTGAAATCCGCATTCAACGAAATACCGCGAGAGCGATCTACAAAAATTACTGCAATAAACTCAAGGCCAGGGCGGGCAGGGAAGGGTAACGGCGGCTCCCACGTCAACAACGTGGGAGCGCAAGCTATACCCGCCTACCGCTCAATCGACCGACTCCACCGCGCATTCCACTCCGGCCGCGCCTGGTTCACCTGGTCCCAATCGATCGAAATCGCCGTCTGCAAATACCCCTGCATCGCCTCTACCCGCGCTCGGGTCTTGTCGGTGGTCGGGGTGGTCGGGTTCGACGGGATCTGGTCGCCTTCCTCCAGCGCCGGGGCCTGGGCCTCGGCGGTCAGCAAAAAGGCGGCGAGTTTCTGTGCCAGTTCCGGTTGGTCATTACGCGCGATCACGCACTCGGCTACGTTCAGCACCACGGCGCCTTCCTTGGGTTGCGCGTATTCCATTGGCACACCGAGGAGTTTCTGGGTGGCCACCTGGGTTGGTGTGAGGGGGAAGATCGCCGCTTCGTCGGTTTGCACCATCTCGGAAATTTTCGCGGAGCTGGCGATATATTCCAGCACGTTGGGGCCGACGGTTTTTGGCCAGGCCTTGAAGCCGGGCTCCACGTTGGTTTCGTCGCCGCCCTGGAGGCGGTTGAACATGAGGAAACCGTGCAGGCCGAAAGTGGAAGAGGCCACGGACTGGAACACCACTTTGTCCTTGAAGCGCGGGTCGGCCAGGTCCATCCATGAGGTGGGGGCGGCCCAGCCTTTTTCCTTGAACATCCTGGCGTTGTAGCCCAGACCGGTGACGCCCAACGTCACGGCCACGGCCTGGTCCTTGATCTTCGCCTTGGCCGGGATCTGTTCCAGGGTCGGGCTGGCTGCCAGTTTGTCGCACAAGCCCATGGAGATGGCGCGGTACATGATGCCGTCGTCGAGGAACATCACGTGCATCTGCGGGTTGTCTTTGTTGGCCTGGACCTTGGCGAGGATGTCCGACGACGTGCCGGGCACGATCACCACCTTGACGTTGTTGGCCTTCTCGAACGCAGGCAGCACCTTGTCGGCGTACACCCGTTCCATGGTGCCGCCGTTCATGCCCAGGTACAGCGTCGGCGCGGCATGGGCGGTGGAGGCGAGCAGAGCGAGGGACAAGCAGGACAGCGCAATACGAGTGTTCATGGATGTTTTTCCTCTCAGGCTTGGAAACGACGGATGGAAAACGCTTCGATGGGTTGGCGGCTGGCCCCGTCGCAGACGATCTCTGCCAGGGCTTCACCGACCGCTGGGCCCAGCTGGAACCCGGCGCCGGCAAAGCCGAAACCGTGGAGCAGGCCAGGTTGGGTGCTGCTGGGGCCGATCACCGGCTCGTGATCGGGTAGGTAACCTTCGGTGCCGCTCCAGGTGCGAATCGCCTGGGCGCCCTTGAGGAACGGGTACAGCTCGGCGGCATTGCGCAGGATTTCCAGCACTGCCGCTTGCCCGGGGCGCGCCTGCCGGGGGCCAAGGGCAAAGCCGCGCCCGCCGCCAAGGATGCAATTGCCGCGGGCCACCTGGCGTGCATAAATCCCACCGCCTTCGACACCGGTGCTCACGTTCATCACCACCGGCAGCGGTTCGGTGACCAACATGGCCGGGTGCGCCGAAATGATCGGCACCGGCTCGCCAAATTGCGCGGCGAGGGTGCCGGCCCAGGCGCCGGCGCAGTTCAATAACCAGGGGGCTTGCAGGTGCAGGCCGTTGGCGCAGTGCACGCGGAAATGGTGGCTGTCATGTTCGATGCGGATCACTTCGGCCTGCTCGTATACCGATGCGCCCAGGCGTTGCGCCGCACGGGCGAAGGCGGGGGACACCAGTCGCGGGTTGGCGTGCCCGTCCTCAGGGCACAGTGAAGCCCCCACTGCGATATCGCCGACCCAAGGGAAGCGTGCGCGCAGTTCGGCGTGATCGAGCAGCTGCAAGCCCAGGCCAAAACCTCGGGTTTGCTCGGCATAGGCCTGCAACGCGGCGAAATCCGCATGGCTGCGCGCCAGTTTCAGATGCCCGGAGCGCACGTATTCGCCCTCGATACCGATCAACCCCGGCAGGTCGGCCCACAGCTGGTGGGCGCGCTGCGACAGCGGCAACTGCTGCAACGGCCGACCCTGGCGCCTGACGCCGCCGTAATTCACGCCACTGGAATGCGAGCCACAAAAGTCCCGCTCTACCAGGGCCACGCGCTGGCCTTTGTGCGCCAGCATCAAGGCCGCCGAAGCCCCGACGATCCCGCCGCCCAACACGATGACGTCGATCATGGCTGCACCTGCACGCCAAACGGCAGCGGCTTGATCGGTGCCTGGCCACGCAAGCGGCCGACGTTTTCAATCCCGCGGCCACTGCGCTCAGCGACGATCTCGGCTGCCGCCAGCCCGCACATGCGGCCCTGGCAGCGGCCCATGCCAACCCGGCAATGGGCTTTGACCCGGTTGATCTCCCAGTGGCCTTCATCCACCACGGCGCGTACATCGCCGACGCTGACTTCTTCACAGCGGCACACAATCAATTCATCCGGTGCCTGCGCCGCCCAGTCTTCAGGGAAGGGGAACGCAGTCTCCAACCCCTGGCGAAAGCGTTGGATGCCTGCCAATTGCTGCTCCAGCACAGCGGGGCGGCGATGATCGATCGCCACGCCTGCGTCTTCCAACACCGCCAACGCCGCCCGCTCGCCCGCCAGCTGTGCGGCATCCGCGCCCATGATCCCGGCACCGTCGCCTGCCAGGTACACGCCTGCGAGGCTGCTGCGCCCAGCGTTGTCCCGGCGCGGCAACCAGGCACGGTTCAAGGCATTCCATTCAAATTCACAGCCGAGCAGATCCGCCAGTTGGGTTTCGCTGCGCAGGGCGTGGGCGAAGGCCACGGCGTCACAGGCCAAATCTTGCCTATCCCAACGAATACCGCTGACCCGCTGTTCGCCCTCGATCTGCTGGAGCGTCACGCCCTGATGCACGGGAACCCCGTGGGCGCTCAGCCAGGCGCGGTAATACAAGCCCTTGGCCAACGTCGCCGGTTGCCCGAGCAGCGCCGGCAACGCACGGCATTGCGCACGGAACGGCGCACTGTCGAGCACCGCCACCACCTTGGCCCCGGCCTTGGCGTATTGATAAGCCACTAAATAGAGCAATGGCCCGCTGCCACAAAACGCCACCCGTTCGCCGATGGCGCAGCCCTGGTACTTCAAGGCGATTTGCGCGGCGCCCAGGCTGTAGACGCCGGGCAAGGTCCAGCCCGAAACAGGCAGGATGCGGTCGGTGGCGCCGGTCGCGACGATGATCCGCGAATACTCGAGGCTCTCGGCACGGCCGCTCTTGAGCGTGTCCAGGCGACCGTCCTCGGCATTCCACACCAGGGTTTCGGGCCGATAGTCGATCAAACCGGCCAACTCATCCATCGTGCGGTGCACAGCGTCTGCCTTGCGCGCGTCAAAACCGTAGACCTGCTTGGCTGAGCGTTGGAAACCCGCTGGTTGGCGCCGATAGATCTGCCCGCCACCGCGCAGGCTTTCATCGATCAGGCAAGGTTTGATGCCGTGGTCGAGCAGGGTGCGCGCCGCGCTGATCCCCGCCGGGCCTGCGCCCACAATCACCACCGGCTTCATAGCTGGCGCCCCGGATCACGGCTGATCACCTGGCCTTCTTCCAGCAACGTCGAGCAGGCGCGTACCCGCCGCCCATCCTCCAGGCGCACCCAGCAGTCCTGGCAGGCGCCCATCAGGCAAAAACCGGCGCGGCGCTCGGCGCTGAAATCGCTGCCGCGCAGGTGCTCGGCGCAGGTCAGCACGGCGGTCAGCAGGGTGTCGCCGCGCAGGCCGGTGGCCGGTTGCCCGTCGAGGGTGAAGGCCACGGCAGGGCGCGCGGTCTCGGCCAATCGTTTGAACAGAGCCATCAATGTTTCCCCACCAGCACGCGGTCCAGGCCGTAGACCCGGTCGAGCAGAATCATGGTCGCCGCCGTCAGCGCAATCACCAGCGCCGACACCGCCGCCATCATCGGGTCGATGGACTCGGTGGCGTACACATACATGCGCACCGGCAGGGTTTGCGTGGCTGGCGAGCTGACAAAGATCGACAAGGTCACCTCATCGAAACTGTTGATGAAGGCCAGCAACCAGCCACCGGCCACGCCGGGCAAAATCATCGGCAACGTCACCCTGAGAAACAGCGTGATGCGCCCGGCGCCGAGGGACTCGGCCGCCTGCTCGGCGCTGCGATCCATGCCGACCGCCGCCGCCAATACCAGGCGCAGCACATAGGGCGTGATGATCACCACGTGCGCCAACATCAGCCAGGTGAAGCTGCCATTCACCCCCATCAGCGCAAACAGGCGCAGCATCGCCACGCCCAGTACCAGGTGCGGGATGATGATTGGTGACAGGAACAAGGTGCTGAAGAAGTTGCGCCCCGGGAACTGATAGCGACTGATCGCCAACGCTGCCGGCACCGCGATCAGTGTCGCCAAGGTCGCGGCGGTAAACGCCAGGATCAGGCTGTTATAGAACGCCTGGATAAAGTCGGCCCGCTCGAACACGGCGCGAAACCAGCGCAGTGAGAAACCCGAGGTGGGCAGGCTCAAGGTGTTTTCCGGGGTGAAAGCCACCAGGCACACCACCACCAGCGGCGCCATCATGAACAGCACCACCAAACCGTGGAAACCGAGGGCCAAAGGACCGTTTCTGGACATGCGCTTAAACCCCCAGGGACTTTTTGTAGCGGCCTTCGACCATGCGGTTCCAGCTCAGCATGATCAGCAGATTGACCAGCAACAGCACCACCGCGATGGTCGCGCCCATGGGCCAGTTGAGTTCCGAGAGGTACTGGTCGTACACCACGGTGGCGACCATTTTCAGGCGGCGTCCGCCGAGCAGGCCGGGGATCGCAAAGGAGCTGGCGGCCAGGCCGAACACAATCAAGGTGCCGGACAGCACGCCGGGCATGACCTGTGGCAACACGATCTTGCGCATCACCGTGGCCTGGCTTGCGCCCAGCGACAACGCCGCCTGTTCGGCCGAGGGGTCGAGCTTTTGCAGCGAGGTCCACACCGGAATGATCATGAACGGCAGCATCACGTGCACCAGCGCAATGATCACCGCGAACGGCGTGTACAACAGCTTCACCGGGCGCCCGCCCAGCGCCTGGATCATCTGGTTCACCAGCCCGTCGGCACCGAGCAGCAGGCTCCAGCCGAACGCCCGCACCACCACCGAAATCAACAGCGGCGTGAGGATCAAAATCAGGAAGATCGAGCGCCACGGTGTGCCCATGCGGCTGAGGATGTAGGCCTCGGGCACGCCAATCACCACGCACAGCAAGGTCACCAACGCGCTGATCCAGAAGGTGCGCCAGAAGATCTCGTAGAAGTACGCATCGCTGAACAACGACAGGTAATGGGCCAAGGTCCATTCATCCGCCTTTACACCCACCTGATAGTCGAACACGTTGAACGACAGCACCAGCGTCAGGCCCAACGGCAGGATCAGCAGCCCGGCGAACAGCACCAGCGCCGGCAGCGAGAGCCAATAACCCCGACTCATGCGTGCACCTCATCCGTCGCCAATACCCGCAGCAGGTCGGCCTGCCAATCCAGGCCGACCGTTGCGCCATGGCCCAACGGCGCGCTGCCGTCGTTGCTGCGCACCACGGTGATTTCGCCCAGCGCGGTCTGGAGGCGGTACAGCCACTGGCTGCCGAAGAAGTAGCGGTTGACGACCTGGCCTTGCAGGCGGCCGGTGCCGGCGTCCACCAGCTGGATTTTTTCCGGGCGCAGGCTCAACACCAGCTCGCCGTCGCCCTTGGCGTGGCGGACCTGCGCAGTGCCGAGCTCGTCATAGTCGCCGGGCAGCAGGTTGGCTTTGCCGACGAAGTCCGAGATAAACCGCGTGCGGGGGTGTTCGTACAGGGTGTACGGCACGTCGATCTGGGTCACGCGCCCGGCTTGCATCACCACCACACGATCGCTGATGGACAGCGCCTCGGCCTGGTCGTGAGTGACCATCAAGGTGGTGATGCCCACCGCGCACTGGATACGGCGGATTTCAAACTGCATCTCTTCGCGCAGGTTGGCGTCGAGGTTGGACAGCGGCTCATCCAGCAGCAACACCGGCGGCTCGATCACCAGGGCGCGCGCCAGGGCCACGCGTTGGCGCTGGCCGCCGGATAACTCCCGTGGGTAACGGTCGGCGTGGGGGGCCAGGCGCACCAGCTCCAGCACGGTCTTGACCTTGGCGGCGATCTCGCTGCCCGGCACCTTGCGCATCTTCAGGCCGAAGGCGACGTTGTCGCGCACGCTCATGTGCGGGAACAGCGCGTAGCTCTGGAACACCACGCCCAGGCCACGGCTGGCGGGCTTGGCATGGGTGATGTCGCGGCCGTCGAGCAGGATCTGGCCGCCGCTCACCTCGACGAAGCCGGCGATCATTTGCAAGGTAGTGGTCTTGCCGCAGCCCGAGGGGCCGAGCAGGGAAACGAACTCGCCTTTTTCCACGGCCAAGTCAGTGGCGACCACCGCGTCGACGGCGCCGTAGCGTTTGCTCAAGGCGTTGAGTTGGAGAAATGCCATGTCTGCGTTCCACCTTTTTTTTCAGTCGCGTCGAAACGCGCTTTTTTGTTTTGGGCAGATGCGAAAAGAGTGTTGCGGGTGCGTTGGCGCTCGATCTCAAGTCGGCTGCCGGTTGTTGTTCATTTCGCCCCTGTGGACGCAGATTAGGACGAAGACTAGGATGGGCGGAAGATGGAATTTCACTGGGTGAGCAATTATTTTAAGATTTATTCACTGAACAGAATTACTCATGAGATAGCGTGTTATGGATTCCACTGATCGGAATAACAACAGTAAGGAAGTGGGGGCGGGCGGGGTGTCCCGTCTGTTCGCGTTGCTGCGTACCCTGGGTGAGGTGCCGGAAGGTGGTGAGCGCGTCACCCAACTCGCCCAACAGGTCGGCCTGTCCCAGCCCACCACCCACCGCCTGCTGCGCAGCCTGATGGACGAAGGCATGGTCGAACAGGACGCGCGCAGCAAACGTTATCGCCTGAGCCTGGAGTTCTTCGCCCTGGCGGCGAACGCGGGCAAGACCGGCAACCTGCGCGACCTGGTGCGCCCGAGCATGCTGCGCTTGAGCGCGTCCTTGGGCGACTCATTGTTTTTGCTGGCGCGCAGCGGCTTTGACGCGATCTGCCTGGACCGCAGCGAGGGCCCGTACCCGATCCGCACCTTCACCGGCGACATCGGCGGGCGCGTGGCATTGGGCGTGGGGCAGGGCAGCCTGGCCATCCTGGCATTCCTGCCGGAAGAAGAGCGCGAGACGGTGATCCGCTACAACTTGCCACGGCTCAAGGACTTCCACCTGTATGACGAGGTGCTGTTGCGTTCGGAGGTGGAGAACGTGCGCAACCTGGGCTATGCGGCGCGCAACACCGGGGTGCTGGAAGGCATGGCGGGGCTGGCGGTACCGATCCTCAACCGGGACGGGCATGCGGTGGCGGCATTGAGCGTGGCGACCATCAGCGATCGCCTGGGGCCGAGCCGGTTGCCGATGGTGGTGGAGTTGTTGAAACGCGAAGCGGCGGCGATCGGTCCCAGGATCAACCCGTTTGACCCGACATTGCGCCGGCCTTCACAAACCTTCGGCGGTTAACTTATTCCCGGCAATGAAGATCCCATGTGGGAACCGCACTTCAGTGCCGAGCGGACTGTTGTGGCATGTGGGCTGTTATGGCAGACGGGCTAACTGTGGCGAGCGGGCTTGCCCTAATGCCGTTCAGTTAAGCGTACATCGACTTCTGTAGGAGCGAGCTTGCTCGCGAAAAACGTCAACGATAACGCGTGTTTCCTGAGTGAACGCGGCGCCTGTGAGTTCTTCGCGAGCAAGCTCGCTCCTACAAAAAAGCCTTAACTGAACGGCATTAGGGCTTGCCCCGCGTTGGGCTGCGAAGCAGCCCCAATAAGGCCGCCGCATTCCTTCTGGTAGAACCGGGAGACTGGTTTCAGGGCCGCTTCGCGCCCCAACGCGGGGCAAGCCCGCTCGCCACAGGGGGGGGACCGCAGATTTGGCGGGACCTTCCACATCAGATTGCCGCTAACGCCACTGACGTAGCGGCGGTGCGGGTCTCCACTCCCAACTTCACATACACATGCTCCAGGTGCTTGTTCACCGTGCGCGGGCTCAACCCCAGGATATCGCCGATATCCCGGTTGGTCTTGCCGCACGCGACCCAGCGCAACACCTCCACCTCACGCTCGGTCAGTTGGAATCTGGCGGACAACAGCCGGTGCGCCGGCTCATCCTCCAGGGTCAACGCACTCGGTTGCGTCGCCGCCCGTGCAGACATCAGGATACGTGAGGTGCGCAAGTGCGCCGCCACCCGCGCCAGTACTTCATCGGTCTGGATCGGCTTGGTCACGTAGTCGCTGCCACCGACCTCGAAGCCTTGCACAACATGCTTGCTGTCGGTCAGCCCGGTCATGAACACCACCGGGATATCCGCGCTGGCCGGCATTGCCTTGAGCCGGCGGCAGGTTTCGAAACCGTCCAGGCCCGGCATCATCGCGTCCAGCAGGATCAGATCGGGGCGCCGGCGTTGCACGCGGTTCAGCGCGCTGAGGCCATCGAGGGCCACCAGCACCATGTAGCCGGCGTCGTCGAGGGCGTCGGAGAGCATCGCCAGGTTGTCCGGCGTGTCGTCGACGATCAGCACCACGCCAGGTTCAGTGCTGCGGGTGAGAGCATTCATCTTCGGCCTCCTTGAGGGTTCGGTTGAGTTCATCCAGGCGAAAACCCTTGAGCAGCCCGCGGACTTGAGTGATGAACGGCTCTACGTCGGGGCGCTGGGCAAGGATCGTATCGAGTTTTTCGTGCAGGCCACGCACATAGCCGATGGCGCTGAGTTCGGCGAGTACCGCGAGGTCGTCGGCGCTGGGCAGCGCGCTGGGTGGCGGCGGCGGGACCAGGCTCTTGGTACGCCGTACCCACTGCAAGCCCAGGTGCTGTTGCAGGCACCCGAGCAGCTCCGGGGTACGCACTGGCTTGGCCAGGTAGTCGTTGCAGGCGGCGGCGATGCTGCGTTCGCGATCGTCGGTAAACGCGTTGGCCGAAATCACGATGATCGGCGCGGTGGACAGCGCATTGCGCCGGATCAGCCGGCTGGTCTCCCAGCCGTCCAGGGTCGGCATCGACAGGTCCATCAGGATCAGGTCCGGCGCCAGCAACGCCACCTGGCGAATGGCGTCCTGGCCGTTGCTCGCCTGGATTACCTCGAAGCCCAACGGCGTGAGCATGCCGCTGAGCACCTTGCGGTGGTCCACATGGTCATCCACCACCAGGATGCGCCGGCGCTCGCCTTGATAGCCGATGATGTCGTGTTCCACATGCACCACCGCTTGCGGCGCGCGCACTTGCGACAGGAACAGCCGCACCTGGAAGCAGGTGCCCTTGTCCAGCTCGCTGGTCACGCGCAATTCGCCGCCCATCAAGGCAGTGAGCATGCGCGTAATGGTCAGCCCCAGGCCCACGCCGTTGTCCTGGCGCATCAGGTCGCCGCGCTCGAACGGCTGGAAAATCCGCTCGATCTGCCCCGGATCAATACCGATACCGGTGTCGATGATTTCAAAATTAGCCGTCTCGCGCATGTAGCTGACCCGCAGGCACACTTCGCCGCTGTCGGTGAAATTCACCGCGTTGCCCAGCAGGTTGATCAGGATCTGGCGCACGCGTTTTTCATCGCCGCGCACCACCGCCGGGATCTTGCCCACGCAGTCCAGGCGAAAGCGCAGGCCCTTGTCCTGGGCCTGGGGGGTGAACATCTGCTCCAGGTCGTGGATCAGTTCGGGGAAGGGGATTTCCGTCAGCTCCAGGCGCAGCTTGCCGGCCTCGATCTTCGCCACATCGAGCAGGCCATCGATCAGCGACAGCAAGTGCGAGCCACTGCGCAGGATGGTCGCCAGCGCGTCCTGGTGCTGCTCGGGCATGGCGCTGTCACGCTGCAGGATCTGGGTGAAACCGAGGATGCTGTTGAGCGGCGTGCGCAGTTCGTGGGACAAGCCGGTGACGTAGCGGCTTTTGGCGGCGTTGGCCGCTTCCGAGGCTTCCTTGGCCTGTTGCAAGGCCTGGTCGGTGAGGCTGTGGGCGTCGATTTCCTGCATCAGCAACAGGGTCTGGCGGTCGGATTCCTGCTGGGCGACGCGGCGGCTTTCGCGGGTCAGCACCACCCACCAGGCGAGCACGGCGGCCAGCACCGAGAGGGTGAGGAACGCCTTGAAGAACGCCTGGTACAACGTCTCCGAATGCGGCAACCCTTGGGCGGCCTGCACGTAGATCAAGGCCAAGGCGCCGGCGAGCAGCAACACCAGGACCAACAGCAGCCCCAGGTAATGGGCCAGCCGCGTATGCAGACGCGGCATCAGCGTGTTGGGCAGCAACCAGCGCAATCCGCCTTCGAACTGGCTGACCAATCGCGCATGGGGTTTGCAGCGGTCGCCACAGCGCGCATCCAGCGAGCAACACAACGAGCAGATCGGCGTGCTGTAGGCCGGGCAGAACGCCATGTCGGCGGTCTCGAACGGGTTACTGCACAGCCCGCACACGGCATGGGTCGCCGGTGCAACCGGGTGAATCAAGCGCACGTCGCTGCTGCGCGCGATGTAGTACTTGCCCTTCGTCAGCCAGGCCAACAGGGGCGCCATGATCAATGCCGTGCCCAGCGCTACGAAGGGCGGCGCCGCCTGTGCCAGGGCGCCAAACAGGCCGAAGTGGGCGAGGATCGACAGCAGCGAGGCAATCAGCATCGAGCCGACGCCCACCGGGTTGATGTCGTACAGATGCGCGCGCTTGAACTCGATATGTTTGGGTGACAGCCCCAAGGGTTTATTGATCACCAGGTCGGCCACCAACGTGCCGATCCAGGCAATCGCAATATTGGCGTACAAGCCCAGCACCTGGTCGATCACATCGAACACGCCCAGCTCCATCAGCATCAGCGCGATCGCCACGTTGAACACCAGCCACACCACGCGCCCAGGGTGGCTGTGGGTCACGCGGGCGAAGAAATTCGACCAGGCCAGGGAGCCGGCGTAGGCGTTGGTCAGGTTGATCTTCATCTGTGAAATGAACACGAACAGCACCATTGCGCCGAGGGCCCATTCCGGCGAGCTGAACACATAGCGGAAGGCGACCAGGTACATCTGGGTCGGCTCGGCGGCGCGCTCCATGGGGATTTCATGTTGCAGGGCGAGGAAGGCCAGGAACGCCCCGCCAAACATCTTCAACGCGCCCGGGATAATCCAGCCGGGGCCGGAGCAGAGCAGGGCGGCCCACCAGCGCTTGCGGTTGGCCGCGGTTTTTTCCGGCAGGAAGCGCAGGTAGTCCACCTGTTCGCCGATCTGCGTCACCAGCGACAGCGCCACGGTACAGGCGGCGCAGAACGCCAACAGGTTGAAACCGCCGCCATCGCCGCTGCGCCCGACAAAACTGGTCCAGTCGCTGAAGGCATCGGGGTTTTTCCACCACACGAAGCCGTACGGCAGCACCAGCAACAGCAGCCACAACGGTTGCGTCCACAGTTGCAGGCGGCTGATCAGGGTCACGCCGTAGGCCACCAGCGGGATCACCAGCAACGAGCAGATCACATAGGCAAAGGCCAGCGGTATATGGAAATACAACTCCAGGGCCAGGGCCATGATCGCCGCTTCCAGGGCGAAGAACAGGAAGGTGAAGCTGGCGTAGATCAGGGAGGTGATGGTCGAGCCGATATAACCGAAGCCGGCTCCACGGGTCAGCAGGTCCATGTCCACGCCGTAGCGCGCCGCGTAGTAGCTGATGGGCAGGCCGGTCAGGAAGACCACCAGGCTGATGGCAAGGATCGCCCAGAAAGTGTTGGTGAAGCCGTAGCTCAGGGCCAATACACCACCGATGGCTTCCAATGCGAGGAACGACACCGCGCCCAGGGCGGTGTTGGCAATGCGCAGCTCCGACCATTTGCGAAAGGATTTGGGCGTGTAGCGCAGGGCATAGTCTTCCATGGTCTCGTCGGCGACCCAGGTGTTGTAGTCGCGGCGGATCTTGACGATGCGCTGGGTGCCGGGAGGGGATTGCACGGTGGGGAGGCTCCGCAGGGTGGACGAAGGGAGTGAGCAAGTTCCATGCCCTCGCGGGCGCTGCGAGTCAAATGTGGGAGGGGGCTTGCCCCCGATGAGGGAGTGTCAGTCACTTATTTGTTCGCTGACCCGGCGCTATCGGGGGCAAGCCCCCTCCCACATTGGTCAGCGGTGGCTGGGCGGACGCGATCCTGCCCTGCATTGGTGCGCAGTGGCATACGTCAAATGACGTATCCCGTTACGTCAGGCTGCGTATACCCGCGTGGGTCGGCTGCCGCCATGCTGGAGCCCTCATTGCAGAGGAGTCGCCCCATGGAACCACGATTGATCCGCTCCAAACCGCTGTTGGCCCTGTCATTGCTGGCGGCCGCGCTGTTCAGCCAGGGCGTGCTGGCCGATAACGAAGGCTTGGCCGTGACGCCTACCGAAGTCACTGTCGGCCAGTTGCACTCGGCCACCGGCACCATGGCGATTTCCGAGACTGGCTCGATCCAGGCCGAGCGCCTGGCCATCGAGCAGATCAACGCCTCGGGCGGGATTCTGGGACGGCAGATCAAAGTGATCCAGGAAGACGGCGCGTCCGACTGGCCGACCTTCGCTGAAAAAGCCAAGAAACTGCTGGTCAACGACAAGGTGGCTGCGGTGTTCGGTTGCTGGACCTCGGCCTCGCGTAAAGCGGTGCTGCCGATCTTCGAGAAAGAAAATGGCTTGCTCTACTACCCGACCTTCTACGAGGGCCTGGAACAGTCGAAAAACGTGATCTACACCGGGCAGGAAGCCACCCAGCAAATCCTCGCCAGCCTCGACTGGATCGCCAAGACCAAGGGCGCCAAAACGTTCTACCTGGTCGGCTCCGACTACATCTGGCCGCGCACGTCGATGAAGATCGCGCGCAAGCACATTGAAAATGTGCTGCACGGTACCGTGGTCGGCGAAGACTACTACCCGCTGGGCAACACCCAGTTCGGCTCGCTGATCAACAAGGTCAAGCTGAAAAAACCGGATGTGGTCTTTGCCGCAGTGGTGGGCGGTTCCAACGTGGCGTTCTACAAACAGCTCAACGCGGCGGGTGTGAACGCGTCCAAGCAAACCCTGCTGACCCTGTCGGTCACCGAAGACGAACTGCTCGGCATCGGCGGCGAAAACATGGCCGGCTTCTATGCCTCGATGAAGTACTTCCAGAGCCTGGACAACCCCAACAACAAAGCCTTCGTCGAAGCTTTCAAGGCCAAGTACGGCAAGGACGCGGTGATCGGCGACGTGACCCAGGCGGCCTACCTCGGCCCTTGGCTGTGGAAAGCGGCGGTGGAGAAGGCCGGCAGTTTCGACGTGGACAAAGTCGTCGCCGCCTCCCCGGGCATCGAGCTGAAAACCGCGCCGGAAGGCTACGTGAAGATCCACGAAAACCATCACCTGTGGAGCAAATCGCGCATCGGTGAAGTGCAGCCGAACGGGCAGTTCAAGGTGATCTACGAATCGGATCTGATCGAGCCGAACCCGTTTCCAAAGGGTTACCAATAACCCTCAGGCATAAAGAGATCTAAATGTGGGAGGGGCGGTGCGACGATTCGACTTGCCCCCGATGGCGGAGTGTCAGTCGACATTTCTATAACTGAACCACCGCTATCGGGGGCAAGCCCCCTCCCACATAGAGCAAAAGCACATCGCATTCCAACTATCACCTCCCGCTCTCAGGAGACCATCATCATGGAATGGCTATCGGAATTTGGAGCCATCGCGGCGATGCAGGGGTTCAACGGCTTGTCCGTGTTCTGCGTGCTGCTGTTGATGGCATTGGGGCTGGCGATCATTTTCGGGCAGATGGGCGTGATCAACATGGCCCATGGTGAATTCCTGACGATCGGTGCCTACACCACCTACGTGTGTTCCAGCCTTACCGCGCACTTTGCGCCGAGTTTCCAGCCCTATTACTTCTTCTTCGCCATCGCCCTGTCGTTCCTCGTTGCCGGCGCCGTTGGCTGGCTGGTGGAATGGGCGATGATCAGCCGCTTGTACAAGCGCCCGCTGGACACCTTGCTGGCGACCTGGGGCCTGTCCCTGGTGATGCAGCAAACCTTCCGCTCGGTGTTCGGCGCCCGTGAGGTCAGCGCTGAACCACCGGCCTGGTTGATGGGCTCGGTGAACTTCACCGACGCCATCGAGATCCCGCGCAACGGCCTGTTCATGATGGGCCTGACCCTGCTGCTGACCGGTGCGATCTTCCTGATGCTGTACCGCTCGCGCTGGGGCCTGCAGGTGCGCGCCACGGTGCAGAACCGCTTGATGAGCCGCGCGGTGGGGATCAACACACGCAAGGTCGACCGCATGACTTTCGCCCTCGGCTGTGGCGTGGCCGGGGTGGCCGGTGCGGCGTTCACCACCATCGGCTCCACTGGCCCCACGGCGGGCTCGCAGTACATCGTCGACACCTTCCTGGTGGTGGTGTTCGGCGGCGCGCAAAGCCTGTTCGGCACGATTGCCTCGGCGTTCGTGATCGCCCAGACCCAATCGCTGTCGGAGTTTTTCCTGAGTGGCTCGATGGCCAAGGTACTGACCTTGTCGTCGGTGATTCTGATCCTGATGCTGCGCCCGCAAGGGTTGTTCTCCATCAAAGTGCGCAAGTAGAGGCGAGCAGATGAAGGCTTTAGACAAGCTGCTGGGCGGCCAGCAAAACCTGATCGGCATCGTGCTGTTGGCGCTGTTGATCCTGGTGGTGTTTCCCCTGACCCTGGATGCATTCCGGCTGAACATGGTCGGCAAGTACCTGACCTACGCGTTCGTCGCGGTGGGGCTGGTGCTGTGCTGGGGCTATGGCGGCATTCTCAGCCTGGGGCAGGGCGTGTTCTTTGGCGTTGGCGGCTATTGCATGGCGATGTTCCTCAAGCTGGAGGCCTCGGACCCGGAGAGCACCAAGATTCAATCCACCCCCGGCATTCCGGACTTTATGGACTGGAACCAGATCACCGAATTGCCCTGGCTGTGGCAGCCGTTCCACAGCTTCAGTTTCACCCTGGTGGCGGTGATCGCGGTGCCGGTGCTGCTGGCCTTTATCATCGGCATGGCGCTGTTCAAGCGGCGCGTGGGCGATGTGTACTTTTCCATCGTCACCCAGGCGATTGCGCTGATCCTCACGGTGCTGATCGTCGGCCAGCAAGGCCTGACCGGTGGCGTCAACGGCATCACCGACCTCAAGACCCTGCTCGGCTGGGACCTGCGCACCGACAGCGCAAAAATGCTGCTGTACTTCATCAACGCCGGCTTGCTGTTCGGTTGCATCTTCATTGGCCGCTTTATCCTCGCCTCCAAGCTGGGCCGGCTGTTGATGGCGATGCGCGACAAGGAAGAGCGCGTGCGTTTCTCCGGGTATGACGTGGCCAGCTTCAAGATCTTCGTGTTCTGTGTGGCGGCGGCGTTCTCGGCCATCGGCGGGGCGATGTTTGCCTTGCAGGTAGGCTTTATGTCGCCGTCGTTCGTCGGCATCGTGCCGTCGATCGAGATGGTGATCTTCGCGGCGGTGGGCGGGCGCATGTCGCTGCTCGGCGCGGTGTATGGCGCGCTGCTGGTGAACTACGGCAAGACCTATTTCTCCGAGTCCTTCCCCGAGTTGTGGCTGTACCTGATGGGCGGGTTGTTTATCGCCGTGGTCATGTACTTCCCCAATGGCCTGGCCGGGTTGTGGGACAGCCACGGGCGCCAGGCGCTGGCCAAGCTGCTGCGCCGCCCACCGCCGATGAAAGCCGTGGCCCCCAAGGCCAGACCCAAGGCTGAAAGCAAGATCCTGGAGACCCAACCATGACCGCCGTTGGCTTTGAAATGAACAAACCGGTGCTGGCCATCGAGGGCCTGACGGTGTCCTTCGACGGCTTCAAGGCGGTCGACAACCTCAACCTGTATATCGACCGCAACGAAGTGCGCGTGGTGATCGGCCCCAATGGCGCGGGCAAGACCACGGTACTGGACCTGATCTGCGGCAAGACCCGCGCCACCAGTGGCAGCATCCAGTTCGATGGCCAGGAACTGACCAAGATGCGCGAGTACAACATCGTGCGCGCAGGCGTGGGGCGCAAGTTCCAGAACCCGTCGATCTACGAAAACCTCACCGTCTTCGAAAACCTCGAGATGTCCTACCCGGCCGGGCGCAAGGTGTGGGGCGCGCTGTTCTTCAAGCGCAACGCCCAGGTGATCGCACGGGTGCAAGAGGTGGCGCGGGAGATCTTCCTCGGCGACCTGTTGCAACAACAGGCCGACCTGCTGTCCCACGGGCAAAAGCAGTGGTTGGAGATCGGCATGCTGCTGATGCAGGACCCCGAGCTGCTGATGCTCGATGAACCGGTGGCGGGCATGAGCGTCAACGAGCGCGCGCAGACCGCCGAGCTGCTCAACCGCATCAGCCAGGGCCGTTCGGTGCTGGTGATCGAGCACGACATGGAATTCGTCAAGAGCATTGCCCACAAGGTCACGGTGCTGCACCAGGGCAAGGTCCTGGCCGAGGGCAGCATGGAGTCGGTGCAAAGCAATCCGAAAGTCATCGAAGTGTATCTGGGCCACTGAGGAGCCGCGCATGTTCAAGATCGACCAGTTGTCCTGCGGCTACGGGCAGAGCCAGATCCTCCACGACCTGGACCTGCACGTGGCCAAGCGCGAGATCGTCGCGGTGATGGGCCGCAACGGCATGGGCAAGACCACCCTGTTCAAGAGCCTGATGGGCATCCTGCCGCAGTGGCAGGGCCAGGTCAGTGTGGACGGCCATGAGGTGTCGGCGCTGGAAACCCATGAGCGGGTAGCGCGGGGCATTGCCTATGTGCCCCAGGGCCGCATGATTTTCCCCAGCATGAGCGTGCTGGAAAACATCCAGACCGGCCTGCCGGCCTCGGCCCGAGGCAAGGTGCCGGAGGACTTGTATGCGCTGTTCCCGGTGCTCTACGACATGCAGTCGCGCAAGGGCGGCAACCTGTCGGGCGGGCAGCAACAGCAGTTGGCGATCGCGCGGGCCTTGGCGACCAACCCCAAGGTGTTGCTGCTGGATGAACCGACCGAGGGCATCCAGCCGTCGATCATCAAGGACATTGCACGCACGCTGAAGGAAATCCGCAACCTGCGCGACCTGACCATCGTGGTGTCGGAGCAGGTGCTGTCCTTCACCCTGGAGATCGCCGACCGTTTCCTGGTGATCGAGAAGGGCCGCTTTGTGATCGAAGAGACCCGTGATCGAGTGGACGAGGCGACCATCAGTCGCTACCTGTCGGTGTGACGAGGGCGGTCCCAGGGCCGCCGCATAGACAGCACGTACATGCAATTTTCCCCTGCCCGATAGCGCCACACTTCCCCCATCGCTCAACGTTCCAGGGGGGAAGACACCATGGACCCGACACCCAAGACCAGCCCTGACGAAGTCGTCACCCTGGTCGTCAAACACCGCATCAAGCCAGGCCTTGAAGCCGACTACGAAGCCTGGCTGCGGCGCATCGTGCGCATCGCCGGCGAGCGCCCCGGCCACCTCGGTGTAGACGTGGTGCGCAGCAAGCAGGGCGGCCTGGCGCTGTTCACCTGCGTACTGCGCTATGGCACCACCGCTGCGCTGGAGCAGTGGCTCGACTCCCCCCAACGCAAACAGCTGATCGCTGAAGCTGCGCCGATGCTGGCCGACGGCGACCAGACTGAAATCGGCGCGGCCAACGAGTTCTGGTTCACGCCCCTGGCCGACAGCGCCGCCAAGCCGCCGCGCTGGAAGCAGGCGGTGGTCAGCCTGTGTGTGATTTTGCCGCAGACCTTGCTGTTGCCGTTTATCTGGGGGCCGATCCTGCGTCTGCACCCGTTCCTGTCCAACTACGTGGTCTCCACCTTCCTGGTCACCCTGACCATCGTCCTGTTGGTGGTCTACCTGCTGATGCCGGCGGCTACCCGCCTGTTCGCTCCCTGGCTTGAAGCCTCTGTAAAGGAAACCCTATGAACGCCGATCTGATTCTGTTCAATGGCCAGTTCCACACCGTGGACCGTGAAAACCCGCGCGCAACCGCCGTCGCCATTCGCGAGGGGCGCTTCGTCGCCGTCGGCACTGACGGTGAGGCCATGGCCCTGCGCGGCAGCGGTACCCAGGTCATCGACCTCAAGGGGCGTACCGTGATCCCCGGCCTTAACGACTCGCACCTGCACCTGATCCGGGGCGGGCTGAACTATAACCTCGAACTGCGCTGGGAAGGCGTGCCATCCCTGGCCGATGCCCTGCGCATGCTCAAGGAGCAGGCCGACCGCACCCCCACGCCACAATGGGTGCGCGTGGTCGGTGGCTGGAACGAATTCCAGTTCGCCGAAAAGCGCATGCCGACCCTGGAAGAGCTCAACCAGGCCGCGCCGGACACCCCGGTGTTCGTGCTGCACCTGTATGACCGCGCCTTGCTCAACCGCGCCGCCCTGCGCGTGGCCGGCTACACCAAGGACACGCCGAACCCGCCGGGTGGCGAGATTGTGCGTGACAGCCAAGGCAACCCCACCGGCATGCTGGTGGCGCGGCCCAACGCGATGATTCTGTATTCGACCCTGGCCAAGGGCCCGAAACTGCCCCTGGAATACCAGGTCAACTCGACCCGCCAGTTCATGCGTGAACTCAATCGCCTGGGCCTCACCAGTGCGATCGACGCCGGTGGCGGTTTCCAGAACTACCCCGATGACTACGCGGTGATCGAGCAACTGGCCAAGGATGAACAGCTGACGGTGCGCATCGCCTACAACCTGTTCACCCAGAAGCCCAAGGAAGAGCTCAGCGATTTCAAGAACTGGACCGGCAGCGTCACCCTGCACCAGGGCGACGACTACCTGCGCCACAACGGCGCTGGCGAGATGCTGGTGTTCTCCGCGGCGGATTTCGAAGACTTCCTCGAACCGCGCCCGGACCTGCCGCTGACCATGGAGCAGGAGTTGGAACCGGTGGTGCGTCACTTGGTGGAGCAGCGCTGGCCGTTCCGCCTGCACGCCACCTATGACGAATCGATCTCGCGCATGCTCGACGTGTTCGAGAAGGTCAACCGCGATATTCCGTTCAATGGCCTGCCATGGTTCTTCGACCATGCCGAAACCATCACCCCGAAAAACATCGAGCGCGTACGCGCCCTGGGTGGCGGCATTGCGATCCAGGACCGCATGGCGTTCCAGGGTGAGTACTTTGTCGAGCGCTACGGTGCCAAGGCCGCCGAAGCCACGCCGCCGATCAAACGCATGCTGGCCGAAGGCGTGCCGGTGGGCGCGGGCACCGATGCCACGCGGGTGTCGAGCTACAACCCGTGGACCTCGCTGTACTGGATGGTCAGCGGGCGTACCGTCGGCGGCCTGGAGCTGCATGCCGAAGGCTTGCCACGCCTGACCGCGCTGGAGCTGTTCACCCACGGCAGCGCCTGGTTCTCGTCCGAGCAGGGCAAGAAGGGCCAGATCAAGGTCGGCCAGTTGGCGGACGTCGCCGCGCTGTCGGCGGATTTTTTCAGCGTCGATGAAGAAGCCATCAAATGGATCGAATCGGTGCTCACCGTGGTCGGCGGCAAGGTGGTGTACGGCGCCGGCGACTTCGAAGGTTTCGCGCCACCGCGCGTACCGGTGCTGCCGGACTGGTCGCCGGTGGTCAAGGTGCCAGGGCACTGGCGTCCGTCTTCGCCGTTGCAAGCTCAGGTCCACCAGTGCAGCGGCCCCTGTGGCGTGCATTCCCATAGCCACGAAAAGGCGCGCCTTTCCAGCGTGCCGGTCAGCGACTTCCAGGGTTTCTGGGGGGCGTTTGGCTGTTCTTGCTTTGCCTTTTAATCAACTCGCCTCTTTCGACAAACAGGAGCAACTCCCATGACTTACAAACGCCTGAATAAAGATGATGCCGTGGTGCTGTTGGTGGATCACCAGACCGGCCTGATCTCCCTGGTGCAGGATTTCTCCCCCAATGAGTTCAAGAACAACGTACTGGCCCTGGCCGACGTGGCGAAGTTCTTCAACCTGCCGACCATCCTCACCACCAGTTTTGAAGGCGGTCCTAACGGCCCACTGGTACCCGAGCTGAAGGAACTGTTCCCGGACGCGCCGTATATCGCCCGTCCTGGCCAGATCAACGCCTGGGACAACGAAGATTTCGTCAAGGCCGTCAAGGCCACCGGCCGCAAGCAGATCATCATTGCCGGGGTGGTAACGGATGTGTGCGTAGCGTTCCCGACCCTGTGCGCCCTGGAAGAAGGCTTCGAGGTATTCGTGGTCACCGACGCCTCCGGCACCTTCAACGAAACCGTGCAACAAGCCGCCTGGGCGCGTATGACCGCCGCCGGTGCGCAACTGGTGAACTGGTTCGCCGTGGCCTGCGAGCTGCAAGTGGACTGGCGTAACGACATGGAAGGCCTGGCCAACCTGCTGTCGCCGCGCATCCCGAACTACCGCAACCTGATGAACAGCTACTCGGCGTTCACTGCCAAGTAAGCGGTTTTCAAGCCTTTAGGTAATCAATGTGGGAGGGGGCTTGCCCCCGATTGCGGTGTGTCAGTCTCAGTATTGTTGACTGATGCACCGCTATCGGGGGCAAGCCCCCTCCCACATTTAAATTGTGGTGATGCGACTATCCAGTTATAAAACAGCCAAATGTCCACCGAGAAGCGACAATGAACCCCTTCGAAGACATGCGCCTGTTCTGCCAGGTCATGGAGTCCGGCAGCTTTACTGCCGCCGCCGAGCAACTCGGCCTGTCCAAGCAATTTGTCAGCCGCCGCCTGATCCAGCTCGAAGACCGCCTCGGCGTGCGCCTGCTCAACCGCTCCACCCGCCGCCTGGATGTCACGCCCCTGGGGCAAAGTTACTACGAATCCGCCTTGCGCCTGCTCAACGATGTCGAGCAAGTGGAGCAGGGCATCGCCGGCCAGAACAGCGAACCGCGCGGCACCCTGCGCCTGAGCGCGCCGCTGTCGTTTGCCATGGCGCACCTGGGCTGCCTGCTGCCGCAGTTCTTGCAGCGCCACCCCCAGGTGTCGGTGGAGGTCGACCTCAGCGACCGCCCTGTGGACCTGATCGGCGAAGGCTACGACCTGGTCTTGCGCATCGGCACCCTGGAAGACTCCACCCTGATCGCCCGCCGTATCGCCAGCATCCCGCGGGTGTATTGCGCCAGTCCCGACTACCTGGCCCTGCGCGGTACCCCGCAAAAACCCGAGGACCTCGCCGACCACGACTGCCTGCCCTATGGCCATGGCCGCCAGGTGCAGTGGCGCTTCAAAGGCAAGGTGCAGGCACTGCAGGTCAGTGGCCGCATACGTGTGAATAACGGCGACCTGCTGCGCGACACCGCCATCGCAGGGCTGGGTGTGACCTACTTGCCGACCTTTATCGTCGGCGATGCCTTGAAGGACGGGCGCCTGGTGAGCGTACTGGACGACTTCGCCCCCGAAGACCTGACCTTGTCGGCGGTGTATCCCCAGCATCGGCAAAGCTCACGGCCGGTGCAGGCGCTGGTGGCGTTCCTGCGCGAGCGCCTGGCTAGTGGCTGTTGAATAGCTGGCGGATCAGGCTCGGCGTGCTGCCGGTCCAGCGCTTGAATGAGCGCCGGAAGTTCGCCGCGTCGTTGAAGTTCAGGTACGCCGCCACCTCATCGTTGCTGTAGCCCTTCACCTGATACAGGTGCAACGCGACTTGCTTGCGCACCCGATCCACCTGCTCCTGGAAGCCGGTGTCGTGTTTGTGCAGCTTGCGCTTGAGGGTCGCCGGGCTCATGGCGAAGGCCTGGGCTGCCTGTTCCAGGCTCGGCGGCTGGCGCACCTGGTCGTGCAGGTAGTCGTACAGGCAGTCGAGAAAGCTGCAGGCAAAACCCAATTGTTCGATCTGCTCGCGCGCTTGCTGGCGGGCGACCTGGCCAGCGGTGGCCGAGGCGCCCGGCCAGGCGCGGGTGAGGTATTCGCGCGGGATGCTCATCATGTCCAGCGGGCGCTCGAAGCGCGTGTGTTCGCCCAGGTTGACCCAGTACTGTTCGACATAGCGCGGCTCGCCGTGGCTGAAACTGCACGCCCACGGCAGGCGCTGGCCGCTGAGCCATTGGCTCATGGCAACCAGCGAGGTCATGCTCGCTTCCAGCAGGAAGCGCCAATGCTCGCCGGCGCCGCAACTGTCCCGCCAGTACAGGTAGGCGTGGTGTTCATCCAGCTCCAGTTGCAGCGTGGCCAATGGGCTGAGCAGCACCTGTTGCTGGATCAGGATCTCCAGCGCCTGGTGCAGGTGTTGCGCATGGCCCAGAGCGTGACTGGCCGCGCCGTAGTAACCGGGCAATAGCCGCTGCCCCAACAAAAAGCTGCTGTCGTCGGCGTCCAACAGCTTGCGGCTGTTGCCGATCAAGCCGAGAAACTGCTGTGGGCTCAGGCGTGCGGTACCCGCCAGGATGTCCTCATGAAACAGCCCGGTGCCGCGCAGCAGGCGGTGGCTGTCGATGTCGCGGGACAGCGCCAGGTCGATCAGCGTGGCGGGTTGGTAATGGCCGGGGATGAAGCGGCTGTCGGCTTCATACCAGCTGGTTTTCACGGCCATCTCAGGCACTTTTCGCAAGCGGTTGCTTGGCCCTGGCCAACGCCAGGTTCAGACGCTTGAGCAAGTCCTGGGGCGGTTCTTCAAGCGCCATCACCACGGCGGTGGTCGCAGCCAGTTGCAGGCGTTCGCCCTGTTGCCGGGTCTTGTGGGCCAGGCCGCGCACCGCTTGCTGCAACTCCAGCGCCAGCTCCTTGGCCTGGCGTTCGCCGGTATTGGGCAGCAGCACGACAAAGCGGTCACCGGCCAGGCGGCACAGCAAGTCCTGGCGGCGCAGGTTGAGCAGGAGCAAATGGCTCAACGCCTGCAACACCGCATCGCCCTCGGCGTGGCCGTAGGCCTGGTTGATGGCGGCGAAATTGTCCAGGTCCAGGGCCAGCAACGACAGCGGTTGTTGTTGCTCGCGGCTGTCTTGCAGGCTGTCGGCCAACTGACGCTTGAGGTAATCGGCGCCGGCCAGCGGCGTGAGTTTGTCGAACAGGCGATGTTCGCGAAACAGCCGTTCGCGTTTCTCCATCTGCGCGCTGATCGCCAGTTGTTCGCGGTGCCAATGGTAGATGCCGATGGTCAGCAGGATCATGCCCACCGGCATCGGCCCGGACTCCAGCCAGTGGTCCCAGGTGATGCTGTCGGGCAGGCGGATGAATTCGTCGAGGCTGTCGATCCACCAGGAGAAAAAGATGCACGACAGGCCCAGCGCCAGGTAGTTGGTGACGCGGCCGGCGGGGCGGCTTTTCAGCACCAGGCCCAGCCACACCAGGGCGAGCAGGGCGGAACCGCCTTCGCCGAAGATATCCAGCCATACCCACTCACTGACGCTTTTCAACTCGCCACAGGCCAGGTGCAGGATCAGCCCGAGGTTGGCGGCGATCAGCAGCAACGAGAGTTTCCAGCGGTGGGGCTTGAGCACGGAAAACATGGCCGCGGGTCCTTGGACAAGTGAGCGAGGAGGCCAGCACAGCAGATGGATGTGACCGTTGGATGACGGTGGGGGAGGGTCGAATCAGCTCATCTCAAACACACTGGAGATCAAAAAATGTGGGAGGGGGCTTGCCCTAATGCCGTTCAGTTAAGCGTACATCGCCTTCTGTAGGAGCGAGCTTGCTCGCGAAAAACTCACAGGCGACGCGTTGATTCAGGAAACACGCGTTATCGTTGACGTTTTTCGCGAGCAAGCTCGCTCCTACAAAAAAGCATTTGGGGCAAGCCCACTCGCCACAGCAAGCCCCCTCCCACAGGGGATCTTCACAGGTCATATCAGCTCATTCCACATCCAGAATAGGGCAAAACCCCCGGTTTACGGGGCTTCGCGCCGATCCCTGTCACAGAACCGTCATCCCCCACCCCTAGCTTGCCCTCCCAGTTGCCGGGCCACTTGCCTGGCGCCAACGGACTCTTGGGGAGGATTTCATGTACAAGCGCACCGGGCTCGTCAGCTTTACGCTTACTGCCTTGGCCCTGGCCATCGCCAGTGAACGGCTCAACGCGGCGGAAGCGGCCACCACCGAACACGTTGAAGTGGTCGGCCAGGCTGCGGCCATCGACAAGGCCCTCAAGGAGCAGCGTTCCTCCGACAGCATCAAGAGCGTGGTGCATGCCGACGGTGTGGCGCAGTTGCCCGACGAAAACGTTGCCGAAGCGGCGCAGCGCCTGCCGGGGATCAGCGTCGAGCGTGACCAGGGCGAAGGGCGCTTTGTCAGCGTGCGTGGCCTGGGCCCGGACCTTAACAGCGTGACCATCAACGGTACCCTGGTGCCATCGCCCGAGAGCAAGCGGCGCGCCGTGGCCCTTGATGTGCTGCCCTCGGAACTGGTGCAGTCGCTGTCGGTGATCAAGACCCTGACCCCAGACATGGACGCCAACTCCCTGGGCGGTACCGTCGACGTGAAGAGTCTCTCGGCCTTCGACCACAACGGCCTGTTCTACACCGGCAGCACCGAAGCCAGCTACGACAAGAATACCGGGCAGACCAGCCCGAAATTCTCCGGCGCCGCCAGTAACCGTTTCAGCCTCGGCGACGGCATCGACAACTTCGGCGTGGCGGCGGCGCTGAGCTGGCAAAAGCGCGACTTCGGCTCGGACAACGTCGAAACCGGCGGCGCCTGGGACTTCAGCCGGGGCGCGCGGCTTAACGAGTTCGAACAGCGCGACTACGACATCAGCCGCGAACGCGCCGGCGGTGGCCTGAACTTCGACTACAAGCCCGACGACCTCAGCAGCTACTACCTGCGCACCCTCTACAGCCGCTACAAAGACAGCGAAACCCGCAACTCCACCAGTATTGAATTTGCCGACCCCCAGGCCGCTGGCGAACTGGGCGATGCCGAGGGCAAGCGCAAGCTGAAGAACCGTGAAGAAACCCAGGAAATCCAGTCCTACGTGTTCGGCGGCGAACGCATGCTGGGCCTTTGGACCTTGAGCGGCCAGGCCGGTTACAGCCAGTCCAGCGAAGACAGCCCGGCGCATATCGCAGGCGCCACCTTCGACGGCGGCGACTTTGCCAACAGCGGTTTCTACGACAAGGACAAGCCCCGCCCGATCATCGGCAGCGGCTTCTACGACGCCAGCAACTTCACCCTCGACAAGGTCGATTGGGAAAAGCAGAACACCCGCGACACCGAGAAAAACCTGCGCCTGGACCTGGCCCGCGACTATGACCTGAGCGGTTACGCCTCCCAGGTCAAGTTCGGCGGCAAGGTCAGTCGACGGAACAAGGACAACGACCTTGAAGCCTGGGTCTATAAAGACTTCGACACCCTGGGCTACAGCACCGACCAGCTCAACCTCACCCAGTTCCAGAAGGGCAGCGTCGACTATCGCCTCGGCAACTACGGCCCAGGCATCAGTCCCGGCGCCATCAAGCAACTGATTGGCAGCCTCAACCCGGCGGATTTCTACGACGAGACCGAATCGCGGGTCAACGACTTCACCCTCCGCGAAGACATCAACGCCGGCTACCTGATGAACACCATCGACATCGACGACTGGCGTTTTATCGCCGGCCTGCGTTACGAAGGCACCGAGTTCGAAGCCAAGGGGACCGGCGCCACCGACGGCCAGTTCACCGCCACCGAGACCAAGCGCCGTTATCACCACTGGCTGCCGGGCCTGCATGCGCGCTACCAGATCGACAAGAACACCCAGGTGCGCGCGGCCTGGACCAAATCGGTGGTGCGCCCGACCTTTGGCCAGTTGGCACCGGGCTTTGTGATCGACGATGACGAAGCCACCTTCGGCAACCCGGACCTCAAGCCGCTGGAGTCGAGCAACCTGGACCTGGGCATCGAGCATTTCATGGGCCGCGCCGGGACCGTGTCGGCGTTCGTGTTCTACAAGGACATCAAGCATTTCGTCTACAACACCGACCTCGCCGGCACCGGCGCCTGGGCCAACTTCGCCGAGGCCCATACCTACGCCAACGGCGACAGCGCCAAGCTCTATGGCCTGGAACTGGCCTACTCACAGAAGTTCGACTGGCTGCCCGCACCGTGGAACGGTTTGCTGATCGGCGCCAACAGCACCTTCAGCCGGTCCAGCGCGGATATCGAAGGCTTCGACGCCGCCAGCGGCACGAACCGCAAGCGCACTATCAGCCTGCCCAACCAGTCGGACACCGTCGGCAACCTGATGCTCGGTTGGGAAGACGACACGCTCAGCCTGCGCCTGTCGGCCAACTACAAGTCGGCCTACCTGTATGAACTGGCGTCGATCAACGACAAGGCCCACGACCGGCACGTCGACGCGCAGACCTTCGTCGATTTCAGCGCGCGTTACTCGCTGACCAAGAACCTGCAAGTCAGCTTCGAGGCCCAGAACCTCACCGACGAGTCGTACTTCGTCTACACCGGCAACCGCAGCTACAACGGCCAATACGAAGAGTACGGCCCGACCTACAAAGTGGGCCTGACCTTCACCCATTTCTAACCCACCCCATACCCCACTGTAGGAGCGAGCTTGCTCGCGAAAAAGCCCGGAACACCGCGTGCATCCAGACAGCCCGCGACATCGTTGACGTTCTTCGCGAGCAAGCTCGCTCCTACAAGACAAGGATTTTGTTTGTTCATGAGACTTTCCAAGCTATACCTGCTGATCGCCCTGGCCACCGGCGGCAATGCATTCGCCGCCGACCTGGCGCTGACCCCTTGGGCACCTAGCCTGAAGGCCGAAGCCGTGGCCTTCCTGCCCAACGCCAGCGAGCGCGTGGCCGCCAGCACCCGTGACGGCCTGCAACTGCTCGACAGCAAAGGCGCCGAACTGGCGCGTTTCAAAGGCAACTTCAGCAGCCTCGACACCCGCGCCGCAGGCCCCCACGTGCTGGTCGCCAGCCTCGACAACGACCGCCAGCAGGCGCTGCTGATCAACCTGGACAGCGCCAGCAAAACCTGGGGCACGCCGGTCTACCTGCCGACCCGCGACTACCCGGTGAATGGCCTGTGCCTGTACCGCGACGCAGCGGCCAACCTGTTTGTGTTCCTGGTGGGCGAGGAGGGCAAGGGCGAGCAATGGCTGGTGGGCAACGGCTCGACGTTGCTCGCTGAACCCCAGCGCGTACGCGGTTTGCCGCTGCCGCCGTCGGCGCAGTTCTGCCAGGTGGACGACGCCACCCAGCAATTGGTGGTGAATGAAGAGAGTGTCGGCTGGTGGGCCTACCCGGCGCACCCGGAAGCCGATGTGAAACGCACCCCGGTGGCGCTGTTCGACAACCCCAAACGCGAAGCCGGGGCCATGGCGCTGGTACCCGGTGGCGTGGTCGCGCTGGACCCAAAGACCGCCAAGTTGCACCTGTTCCAGCAAACCGGCGAGCGCTGGGTGGAGCAATCGAGCCTGGGCCTGCCGGGCCTGAAAGAGCCGGAACAACTGGCGATCAATGGCCGCCAACTGCTGGTGCGCGATGACGACAGCGGCGCGCTCTACCAGGCCAGGCTCGACTGGCAGGCCAAGCCCGTCGCGGTGGCGCCGTGGCTGCCGGAGGTCGCGGCCTTGCGCCAGAGCGACCCGGTTGGCCGTCAGGGCGATGCGGCGGATGACCCGGCGATCTGGATTCACCCCGAAACACCGGGCAAAAGCCGTGTGCTCGGCACCAACAAAAAGCAAGGCCTGCTCGCCTACGACCTCGACGGCAAGCTGTTGCAGGAACTGGCGGTGGGCCGCCTGAATAACGTCGATGTACGCCCCCGCTTCAAGCTCGGCCAGCAAACGGTCGACCTGGCCGTGGCGAGCAACCGCGATCACAACAGCCTGAGCCTGTTCAGCATCGACCGTCAGAGCGGCGAGCTGCGTGAAGCCGGTGAAGTGCCCACGCCGCTCAAGGAAATCTACGGCATTTGCCTGTTCCAGCCAGCCAGCGGCGAGATCTACGCAATCGCCAACGGCAAGGACGGCACCTTCCTGCAATACCGCCTCAGCGCGCCGGACGGCCGGGTGCAGGGCGAGCTGGTGCGCCAGTTCAAGGTCGACAGCCAACCCGAAGGCTGTGTGGCCGACGACCAGCGCCAGCGCCTGTTTATCGGTGAAGAAGATGTGGGCGTGTGGGCGGTGGATGCGCGCGCCGATCAACCGGCGACCTTGACCAGCGTGATCAAGGTCGGCCCACAGTTGCATGCGGATGTCGAAGGCCTGGCGCTGTACCAGAGCGATAAGCATGACTACCTGGTGATCTCAAGCCAAGGCAATGACAGCTACCTGGTGGTGGATGCCGAGCCGCCGTTTGCCGTGCATGGCGGCTTCCGCGTCGGCTTGAACGCCGCTGCCGGGTTCGACGGCGCTTCGGAAACCGATGGCCTGGAAGTCACCGCCATCAACCTCGGCGGGCCGTGGAGCCAAGGCATGCTGGTGGTGCAGGACGGGCGCAAGCGCATGCCCGAGCAAACCCAGAACTTCAAGTTCGTGCCCTGGGCCGAGGTCACCCGCGCATTGAAATTGCCGTGAACCGTCATCAACCGGTCATCACTTTTTAATCGAATGGGAGATTCACTATGCACGCGACGATGGAACATATGACGATCTGGGGTTTGATCAGCGACGCCAGCCTGTTGGTCAAGGCGGTCATGGTCACCTTGCTGTTGGCGTCCTTGCTCAGCTGGTACCTGATTATCCAGCGCGGCAGTGTGCTGCGCCGCCTGGAACGGCAGTTGAACGGTTTTGTGCAACGCTTTCGCGCCGCGCCGGACTTGCAGGCGCTGTACCGCGACACGTTGCAGGCGGGCGAGGGCGGCGTGGCGCCGATCTTTATTGCCGGGGTCCAGGAATACCAGCACCTGCACAGCCATGATCCGCAGGTGCTCGAAGGCGTCGAGCGGGCCTTGCAGGTAGCTATCACCGAGCAGGAAATCGAGCTGGAAAAGGGCCTGCAATTTCTCGCCACCGTGGGGTCGGTCAGCCCGTACATCGGTCTGTTCGGCACGGTGTGGGGCATCATGAATTCCTTTATCGGCCTTTCCCAGGTGCAGCAGGCCACGTTGTCCACCGTAGCGCCGGGCATCGCCGAAGCCTTGATCGCCACGGCCATCGGCTTGTTTGCCGCCATCCCGGCGGTGATCGCCTATAACCGTTTCGCGGCGCGCGGCCAGACTCTGCTCACCCGTTACTACGCGTTTGGCAATGAGCTGCAAGTGCGCCTGCACCGCACCCTGCGCGGTGCCGCGATCAACCTGGCCGTGGCCGCCTGAACAGGAGCGCTCCCATGTTAGTAAGGCCGCAACGCAAGCACGGGCCCAAGGCCGAGATGAACGTGGTGCCGTATATCGATGTGATGCTGGTGCTGCTGGTGATCTTCATGGTGACCGCGCCGATGTTGACCCAGGGCGTGAAGATCGAACTGCCCAAGGTCGCCGCCGAGGCGTTGGCCACCGACACCCGCCAGCAGATCCTCACGCTGTCGGTAAAGGCCGACGGTGGCTATTACTGGAACCTCGGCGGCGAACTCGATACCCAACACCAGACCGACAGCGCCGTGAGCCTGGAGGAAATGGGCGCCAAGGTCATGCAGGTGGTGGCCGCGCGCAGCGATACCCAGGTCTACATCCGCGCCGACGACAACGCCGGTTACGGCCGTGTGGTCGCGGCCATGGCGGTGTTGCAGAAGGGCGGGGTCAGCAACCTGGGGCTGGTGACCGAGGCCCCGCAATGACGGCGATGATCATGCACAGTCCGACCCTGCCGATGGCGCCCCGGGATGCTTCGGGGTTTTGCAGAAACAGCCTCGCCGCCAGCCTGGCGGTGGCGCTGCACGTGGGCGTGCTGGCCGCGTTGATGCTGGGCTGGTCGACGGAGAAGCCCGTGGTGGATGCCCCTCGGGTGATGCACACGCAGTTGGTCATGCTGCCACCGGCGCCAGCGCCCGAGCCTGAACCGGTGGTGGCCGCGCCCGCACCGTCGGAGCCGCTGGTGGTACCGGTGCCGGCCCCGGCAAAGCCCACGGTCGACCCGCAGATCCAGGCGCAAAAACTCGAGAAAGCCGCCTTGGCGCGTAAACGCGTCGAAGACAAGAAAATCGAGCAGCAGCAGGAACGCCTGGCCACCGAACAACGCCACCGTGAGCTGGAACAACAGCGCCTCGATCAGCAACGCCTGGCCGCTGAAAAAGCCCGAGCTGCTACCCCAGCCCCGGCAGCGGCCTTCGACAGCCGCCAATACCAACCCTTGAGCAAGGAGGCACCGGACTATCCCGAACGCGCCCTGGACAAGCACATCGAAGGCGACTGCTCGGTGGAATACACCGTCAACCCCCTGGGTCGGGTAGAAAACCCCAAGGTGCTGGACGGCTGCCACCCCTTGTTTATCCGGCCTTCATTGGCGGCGGCGAATACTTTCCGTTACCAGCCGCGGATCGTCGAAGGCAAGGCCGTGGCCGTACCAGCGGTGCGCAACACCTTCCACTACCGCATCAAATGAACGTTTCCAACGGACACAGGCCCCCTGTGGGAGAGGGGGCAAGCCCTAATTGTAGGAGCGAGCTTGCTCGCGAAAAACGTCAACGATAACGCGTGTTTCCTGAATCAACGCGGCGCCTGTGAGTTTTTCGCGAGCAAGAACTAGGCGTGATCGGACTTGTTGTGGCGAGCGGGCTTGCCCCGCGTTGGGCTGCGAAGCGGCCCCAAAACCAGGCAGCGCGGTGTGTCAGTTAAAAACACATCGCCTGTGATGGGGCCGCTTCGCGCCCCAACGCGGGGCAAGCCCGCTCGCCACAACAAGCCCTCTCCCACATGGTTGAACGGCGTCAGGCGTTAGCTAGATTCGATAGTTCGATACCTGAAACGTAGCGTTCCAGATTCGCCAGGAACGTATCGGCAATCTCGTTGCGGCTATTGGTCGAGATCGCCGAGGTGTGCGGCGATAACCGCACCCGTGGGTGGCTGTACAGCGGGTGCCCATCCGGCAGCGGCTCCGGCTCGGTCACGTCAAGCGATGCCAGGCCGATTTGGCCGTTATCCAACGCCTCCAACAACGCCTCCTGATCCAGCAACCCACCGCGTGCGATGTTGATCAGGTGCAGCCCCGGCTTGGCGCTGCCCAGCACATCACGGTTGATGATATGCCGCGTGGCCTCCGTCAGCGGCGCGGCCACCACCAAGTGGTCGGCGCGGGCGAACAGGTCATGGATATCCTCCGCCGCCTGCACACCGTCAACACCCAACGGCGTCGAACGGTGGCGCAACGCGACCACCTTGATGCCCAGGCCCAGGGCTTTGTGCGCCAGGCTTTGGCCAATTGCGCCGAAGCCGAGGATGCCCAGGGTAGTGCCCTTGAGCGGACGCAGGGCGGTGAAGTTCCATTGCGAGTCCTTCACCCAGATGTCCGGCAAATGCTTGGAGGCGGCAAAGATCGCCGCCAGGGCGAACTCGGCCAGGTTGTCGGCGGCGCTGCCCCGGGAGGTGGTCACCGGTGGGCCGTTGAACAGCCATTGCGGGTAGAAGTCGATACCCGATGAGACCAGGTGCACCCATTGCGCACCATAGGGCCAGCCCGGCGGTGGGGTGTCCGGTGCCGTGTAGCCGTGCACATTGATCGGGCGCAGCAGCAGGATATTCGCCTGGGGCGGCAGGTCGCCTGGCACGCCCACCGGCACGCCGATCACCTGGGCTTGAGGGTGGATCGCAGTGACGCGCGCGCGGATCACGTCGTTGTAGTCTTCGCCCAGTTGGCTGGCAATAATCACCTGGCTCATGTGCGTTCCTTCTGGCGTTGGGCGAAGACGGCTTTGCCGACGCCTTGCAGCACGGCGTCGTTCTGTGGGGTATGCACGCGGCTGCACAGCACGTCGCGGTAATGCCGTTGCAGTGGGTTGTGTCGCGACAGGCCGGGGTTGCCGGACGCCTCAATGGCCAGTTCCACCGCACGGATGGCGTTACCGGTCACCAGGTACTTCAATTGAGCCGCATTGGCTGCCGGGGTGTGGCCTTCGGCGGCAGCGTCCAACAGGCTGCGGTTGGCAAACAACAGGGTGTCGATATGCCCAACGGTTTCCTGGAAACGCGGCAGGGTGGACAGCGCCGCGCCGAGGTTGGACGGCGTGCGTTCTTCCAGCCAATTCACCAGCCAGTCCCGCGCGGCCTGGGCCACGGCGTCATACACCGAGGACAACAACACCGACATCCATAGGAAATCCTCGCTATCCAGCTCGGGCTTTGGCGCGCTCCAGGGGCTGACGCTGACGGCGTGATCCAGCGGCACCAGCACGTTGTCGAGCACCACTTCATGGCTGCAAGTGGCGCGCATGCCCAGGTGGTCCCAGGTGTCGATGATGCTCACGCCGGGGCTGTCCTTGGGCACCAGCCAGATGCCCACCAGTGGGTCTGGGTCATCGCTGCGTGCCCATACGCTGAACCAGCTCAGGCCATGGCTGCCGGTGGAGTAGATCTTGCGCCCGCTGATGCGCCAGCCATCAACGGTGCGCACCGCCGTGGTCGCCGGCAGGCCCCCGCGGGCCGGGGTGCCGAGGTCGGGTTCGACGCGCAGGGCATTGATCAGCGCGCCGTTGCGTACCGCCTCTTCGGCGACTCGCACGCGCAGGTGCCGGGGCCAGGTCTTGCTGTCTTGCAGGCGGGTGTGTTGCAGGTACTGCATGACCAGGATCAGTGCCGTGGACGGTTCACCCTTGGCAATCGCGCTGATCGCCTTGCGCGCCTGGGGCAGGCTGGCTCCGCCGCCACCGAGGGCCTTGGGCACGGTGAGGGCGAGCAGGCCGTGTTCATGCAGCAACGTGAAATTGTCGTGGGGGAAGGCACCGCTTTCGTCGTACAGGTGCGCGGTGCTGGCCAGCTCGGCGCCGAGGCGTTCGAGCAGGGCATCGAAGTGGGCGACTTCAACGGAGCGTAGAGACGGTTGGGTCATAAGAATGTACTCAGGCCAGGGCCTTTTCGGGGGCGTCGATCACGCTGTAGCGGTTGGCCGGTACGTCCAGGCCGAGATTGTCGCGCAGGGTCTGGCCGCTGTACTCGGTGCGGAACAGGCCGCGCTGTTGGAGCACCGGCACCACCAGCTCGGTGAAGTACTGCAAGCCATCCGGCAGTACCGAATTGACGATAAAACCATCGCTGGCGCCAGTCTCGAACCAGGTCTGGATCGCATCGGCGACCTGTTCCGGGGTGCCGACGAAATCACGCTTGGGCCGTGAGAACCGCAGGGCCACTTCGCGCAGGGTCAACCCTTCGTCCCTGGCCAGTTGCTTGATGCGGTCCGAGCCGCCTTTCTGGCTGTTGGAGCCCAGGTCGCCGAGTTCCGGGAAGGGGGCGTCCAGGGGGTACTGGCTGAAGTCATGGTCATTGAACGGGCGGCCCAGGGCGACGATCGCGTCTTCCACGGTGACCAGGTCCACGGCCTGCTGATAGCGGCTTTCCACTTCGGCCTCGTCGCGGCCGACAATCGGGCGGATGCCCGGCAGGATAGACAGGCTGTCGGCGTCGCGGCCAAAGCCTTTGGCGCGGCGTTTGAGGTCCTGGGTATAGGCCAGGCCTTCTTCGATGCTCTCCACGTGCACAAAGATGGCGTCGGCGTTCTGCGCCGCAAAGTTACGCCCATCTTCGGACGTGCCCGCCTGGAAAATCACCGGTTGGCCCTGGCGCGAGCGCGCAATGTTCAGCGGGCCTTTTACCGAGAAAAACTCGCCCTTGTGGTTCAGCGCATGCAGCTTGCTCGGCGTAAAGAATTCGCCGCTTTGCTTGTTGTAGGCAAAGGCGTCGTCTTCCCAGGAATCCCACAGGCCCTTGACCACGTTGAGGTGTTCCTTGGCGATGCGATAGCGCACGGCGTGCGGCGGGTGCTCTACCTTGCCGAAGTTGTCGGCGGTGCCGCTGAGCCACGAGGTGACCACGTTCCAACCGGCACGACCGCCGCTGATATGGTCCAGCGACGCGAACTGGCGCGCGACCTGATAGGGCTCGGTGTAGCTGACGGTCACGGTGGCGACCAGGCCGATGTGCGTGGTCAGTGCCGCGAGGGCCGAGAGGATGGTCAGCGGCTCGAAACGGTTGAGGTAATGCGGGCTGGACTTGGCGTGGATGTGAAGGCTGTCGGCGATGAACACGAAGTCGAACTTGGCCGCTTCGGCGAGCTCGGTCTGCTGCTTGTAGAAGCCGAAATTCGTGCTGGCGTTGGGTTGCGCCTGCGGGTGGCGCCATTCGCCCCAACCGTGGCCGACACCGTGGACCATGGCCCCCAATTTCAATTGACGTGGCTTGCTCATGTTCTGCTCCTTAGCGCGAGGCTTGATTGTTGGGGGCACGCTTGGCGTTAAAGCTCTTGTCGAAGCCCTGGGACACGTCGATGTGCCTGGTCAGCAGGCCTTCTTGTTGGTAGGTGTCGGCGGTGGCTTGCAGGCCACTGATCACGCTGTCGTCAATCAGCACCGGGCTCAGGCGGGTCTCCTTGGCCACGGCCACATGCACGGCCAGCGGCAGCCCGGTGATTTTGGCCTGGGCGGCGGCGTACTCGTTGGGGTGGGTATTGGCCCAGGCGTAGGCGCGGTCGACGCGGGCGACAAAGTCGTCCAACTGCGTGCGCTTGTCGGCGATGGCCTGGCTGGTGGCGGCAAGGTACAGGTGGTTGCTCAACAGCGTGTTGCCGCTGGCCACGATCCGCGCCTGGCTTTGTGAGGTGACCACCGTGGTGTAAGGGTCCCAGGTCGACCAGGCGTCGACGGTGCCGTTATCCAGCACCAGGCGCGACTCGCTGGGCAACAGGAAAATGAACTGCACATCCTTGGTGGTCAGGCCGGCCGTGGCCAGGGCCTTGATCACCAGGTAGTGGCCGATGGACCCGCGTCCGGTCACGATTTTCTTGCCCTTGAGGTCGGCCACTGTCTTGATCGGCGAATCCTTGGGCACCAGCAGGGCGGTGGTGTTACGCCCTTCGGCGTGGATGATACTGACCACCTTGAGCGACGCTCCGGCCCCCAAGGCAAACACGTAGGGTGCGTCACCCAAGGCGCCGATATCCACGGCCCCGGCATTCAAGGCTTCGCCCAGGGGCGAAGCGGACGGGAACTCCGACCACTGGATTTCATAAGGCACGTTTTTCGCCTCGCCCGAGACTTCCAGCAGCGTCTTGATCGTCGATTTCTGGTTGGCCACCCGCAGCGGTTGCAGGTCGGCGGCGTGGGCGCTGGTGGCCAGGCCAAGGGCCAGGGCGGTGCTCAGGAGCAGGCGCTTGAATGGGGTAGTAAAGACCATGGGATGCAGGCTCCAGGCAGATCAGAAAAAAGGTTTGGCTACCTCCGCCTGGAGAAGGGGTCGGTGAGGAGTTCACGTTATGCTCATAAAAACATACTGTGAAGTTCTTTTTGGTTATATGTTAATTATTAAAATAACTGATTATGTGTTTATTGATTATTCTAAAATTGCATGGATTAACCCTGAGGTGGATGCGGTCCATGTGGGAGAGGCGGTGCGACGATTCGACTTGCTTCCTCCCACAGGGATCTGTGCCGGGTATGGAAAAGTGATCAGATCACATAGAACCCATGGGTGCCGTCGCGGGCCAGTTGGTCGACTAAACCGAACTCCCAGTCCAGGTAGGCCTGCATGGCTTCCTTGGGGTTGTCCGTGCCTTCGTAAGGGCGGCGGTAGCGGTCGATACGCGGTGAGGCCAGGTGGGTTTCACCTTCTTCCAGCGGCAGTTGCGCGTTGATCCAGCCAGCGGTGCCGTCTTGCAGCAGGAACACTTGCTTGCCGGTGATGGCCTCGACTTCGGCCACGGCCAGGCGCGCCAGTTGGCTGCTGCCGCAGGTCAGCACGTAGCGCTGGGCGGCCGGCACCTTGGCCAGCGCCTGGGCCAGTTGCGCGCGCAACACCCACCAGGCACCGGGGATATGGCGCTTGACGTAGTTGGCGCTGGCGGTGAAATCCAGTACCGCCGTGTCGCCATGGGCCAGCCACTCGGCGAGGGTGTGCGGGCTGATCAGTTCGGCCTGGGGCGGTGCGGGCACCGGCGCGACCCAGGCGCCATGCTCGCTGAAATCTGCGGCTTGCAGGCCGTCCAGCACATGCACTTCCCAGCCCAGTTGGGCCAGCCATGAAGCCGACATATTGGCGCGCACACCGTCATCATCGACCAGTACCAGGCGTGCACCGCGCACGCTGGCAACGTGATCGGTTTCCTGCACCAACTGCCCACCCGGGGTCGAGCGCGCGCCGCGCAGGTGGCCGGCTTCGAATTCCTCCGGGGTGCGCACATCGAACAGGTAGGTGGTACGGGACGCCTGCTGTTGCCAGCGCTGCAGGTCGGCGAGGGTGGCGCGGCCGACGCGGGCCTTGTCAGCCACACGCCGCGCATCCGCGGCGGCGACCTGGCGGTGGGCTTCCGAGGTCGGGGCAAAGCGTCGCGACTGACCATGGGCGAGCTTCTGCCCGGCCAACGTCCAGCCGATGGTGCCGTTGCGCAGGGCCGAGACCGGGTTGGCCACGCCGGCGTTGATCAGTGACTGCGTGCCGATAATGCTGCGGGTGCGTCCGGCGCAGTTGACGATGATGCGGGTGGCCGGGTCCGGCGCCAGCTCACGGACGCGCAACACCAGTTCGGCACCCGGCACGCTGATGCCGGTGGGGATGCTCATGGTCTGGTATTCATCAAAACGGCGCGCGTCGAGCACCACCACATCGGCTTGGCTGTCGAGCAGCGCCTGCACGTCTTCAGCGGCCAGGGACGGCGTGTGACGCTCACTTTCGACCAGTTCGCCAAACGCCTTGCTCGGCACGTTGACGTCGATAAACAGCTCGCCACCGGCCTTGCGCCAGCCGTCGAGCCCACCCTCGAGCAGGCTGACCTGGGTATAGCCCAGCGCGAGCAAACGTTCGGCCGCGCGGGCGGCCAGCCCTTCACCGTTGTCGTAGACGGTGACCTGGGTATCCCGGCGCGGAATGCGCGAGTACACCTCAAGCTCCAGCTTCGACAGCGGGATATTCGCGGCGAACAGGGGGTGGGATTCGGCAAACGGTGCTTCTTCGCGCACGTCTACCAGGGCGACTTCTTCACGGTCCAACAGGGCCTGGCGAATCTGGGCGTAGCTGCGGGTGGATACGGTGCTCATAGGGCGGGGCTCTTTTCTTTGGACAAATCCCAGATATTCGGGAGGAAGGCATTGGAATAGCCGGAGATAAACAGTTTCTCGCTGCCGTCGGGCTGGTACACCGCGCGGCGCACGGCACCGATATTGGCGCCGTACACATGAATGCTGATCGACACTTGGTCGCTGTGGGCATTGCTGACTTGATGGATGTCGCCGATCTTGGGCGATACCGCCTCGACCTGGCCCGGCACCAACTGGACCGGCTTGCCTTCGGCGACCAGGCGCCCGTCGGGCGCGCGCTCGAAGCCCTGGGAAAACTCCGCACCGCGCAACATGCCGATCAGCCCCCACACCCGATGGTCATGAATCGGCGTGCTTTGCCCCGGCCCCCACACAAAACTGACGATGCTGAACCGCTGGCGCGAATCGGCGTGCAGCAAAAATTGCTGATAGCGCTCGGGGTCGGGTTGGGCGAACTCATCGGGGAGCCAGTCGTCATGGCTGACCAGTTGCGCCAGCAGCTTGCCGCCACGGTGCAACAGGTCGCCTTCGCGTGGATTGCCGTCGATCAATTCCGCCAGGGCGCCTATGAAGGCTCTGAGTCTCTCGGGGTGCTTGGCTTGGGTCATGACAATTCCATCGGATACGTTTGATAGGAATGGGTTGATGGGTTTATATAAGCATAATGTTTATAGTTAATATGCTATTTTTTAATGATTAGCTTATAGCTGCAGGTAATTTAGAACCGGTCTGAATAGCGTTAGACGTTATCGATCACACGCTGGGCTATCCAGATAATCGTCCTGCAACTATGCTTTGCACACATCTTAATGACTGTTCTCTATGTGCGGCCCAAATGAAAATTGACGATATCGATGCCTTTGTCGAAGTGATTCGTTGCCAGTCCATCAGCCATGCCGCCGAGTCGTTGCAACTGACCCAGCCGGCCATCACCCGCCGCGTGCAGAACTTCGAGCAGGCGCTGGGCGTGGAGTTGTTCGACCGCAACACCAAGCCGCTCAAGCCTACGTTGATCGGCACCCGCGTCTATGAACAGTGCCGGTTGATCCTGCGCGAGATGGACGCCCTGCGCGAATTGGTCGCCACCGACGCACCGCCCACCGGCCTGTTACGCCTGGGCGTGCCGCAGACCATTGGTGACGTGGTGCTGCTCGATGCACTCAAGCACCTGCGCAGCGAATACCCCGACCTGCGCGCCCAGGTCGCCACTGGCTGGGGCAGCCAACTGGTGGGCAAGATCGAGCGCGGTGAGTTGGACGCGGCGGCGGCCCTGTTTCCGGCGGGCAAGGTTTTCCCCGACAACGTGGTCGGCGAGTCCATCGGCAAGATGGAACTGGTGGTGGTCTGCGCCAAGGCCCAACTGCCGAAGAAGCCCTGCAAGCTGGCGGACGTGTACCAGAACGGTTGGATCCTCAACCCGGATGGCTGCGGTTTCCGCGCCGGTTTGCAGCGCACCTTGTCCGATCAAGGCCTGGCCCTGCGGGTCAACCTGGAGACGTTCGGCACCGAGCTGCAACTGGGCCTGGTGGCGGACGGCTTGGGCCTGGGCCTGGTGCCGCGGCCTTTGCTGGAGCGCAGTGCTCACCGCGAGCAACTGGCGGTGATGCCGCTCAAGGATTTCAAGCCGGTGATGGATTTGTGGCTGATCTACCCGCACTTCCTCGGTAACTTGCAGGGGCCGGTGGACGCGTTTGGCAAACTGGTGGCGGCGTCCCTGCATAAGATCCGCAACGCAGCCTGATCCATGTGGGAGGGGGCTTGCCCCTGATTGCGGTGTATCAGTCAGCTCGTCTGTCGCTGACCCACTGCCGTCGGGGGCAAGCCCCCTCCCACATTTGGACTGTGCAAGCCTTCAAGGCATTCTTGGCATTCACTGCCTTGGGCAACAGCTCCGGTTTGACTGGGTGTATAGAGATCAAAAATGTGGGAGGGGGCTTTGTGTTGGTGGTGTGGGTGTTATGAAAAAAAATAATAATTAGCTTAGATTAAAATGTGCTTTTTATTATTTTTTTCCATCCCCTAGGCTTGCTTGGAAGTCCTTAAGGCCATCCAGGAAGTTTTGCCATGAGCAGCGTCACCCCGATTTCCAGCGTTTCCAACCATGTTCGCCAGCGTGTCACTCCCGAAGAATGGGACGTGCGCGTCAAACTGGCCGCCGCTTACCGGCTGGCGGCCGTGTACAAGTGGACCGACCACATCTACACCCACTTCTCCGCCCGTGTACCGGGGCCGCACGAGCACTTCCTGATCAACGCCTTCGGGCTATTGTTCGATGAAATCAGTGCCTCCAACCTGGTCAAGGTCGACCTCGACGGTACCATCGTCGACGACCCTACCGGCTTGGGCATCAACTACGCCGGCTACGTGATCCACAGTGCCATCCACGGCGCACGCCACGACCTGCACGCCGTGTTGCATACCCATACCCGCGACGGCATTGCGGTGTCGGCGCAGAAGGACGGCTTGTTGCCGATCTCCCAGCACTCCATCGGCTTCTCGGGGCGGGTGGCTTACCACGGTTACGAAGGCGTGGCCCTCGACCTCGACGAACGTGAGCGCCTGGTGGCCGACCTGGGCGACAAGAGCGTGATGATCCTGCGTAACCATGGGCTGCTGACCGCGGGTGTCAGCGTTGAACATGCGTTTCAACAGCTGCAACAGCTGGAGCGCGCGTGCAATATCCAGGTCGCGGCGCAGGCAGCGGGGAATGCGGAGTTGATCTTCCCGCCGGCTGAAGTGGTGGCGAAGGTCGAGCAACAGGCCAAGGCGTTTGCCAGCGGCGAGGGGCCGGGTGTGGCGCGGCATTGGAATGCGCTGATTCGGCAGTTGGAGCGCAACGATACCGACTATAAGAACTGATCCGGAGCCTGGTGAAGATCAAAGTGTGGGAGGGGCGGTGCGACGATTCGACTTGCCCCTCCCACATTGGTTTTGTAGTGGTTGTCAGGCGACTTTCTGCTCGCGTTCAGCAATCAGCTGGCGGGTGAGGGGGATCAACCGCTTGCCATAGTCGATCGCATCGTCGAGCGGATCAAACCCACGAATCAGGAAGGTGGTGATGCCGAGGTCGTAATAATCTACCAATGCCTCCGCAACTTGCTCGGCGGTGCCCACCAACGAGGTGGAGTTACCTTGTGCCCCCAGCAACCCAGCAATCCCGGTCCACAAACGCTTATCCAGTCGCGCCCCCTGCGCCGCCGCCGCGAGCAAGCGGCGTGAACCTTCGTTTGGCGGTTCACGCCGCACAAAACCGTTCTTCTGCGCCAGCGCCGTCGCCTGCTGCAAGATGCTCTCGGCCCGCGCCCACGCCAGTTCCTCGGTCTCGGCGAGGATCGGCCGCAACGACAGGCTGAAGCGAATCGTGCGCCCGTGCCTGGCCGCTTCAGCCCGCACCTGGGTCACGATTTCACGCACTTGCTCATAGGTCTCGCCCCACAACGCGTACACATCGGCATGCTTGCCTGCCACTTCAATCGCGGCCTTGGAGGAGCCGCCAAAGTACAGTGGGATATGCGGCTGTTGCGGTGACTTCACCGCAGAGTGCGCGCCCTCCACCTGGTAGTAAGTGCCGGCGAAGTCGAAGGGCTGTTCGCTGGTCCATTCCTGGCGCACCACGCTCAGGTATTCGTCCGTGCGCGCGTAGCGTTCGTCTTTGCCGATATGGCTGCCGTCGGCGCGCAGTTCGCGGTCGTCACCCCCGGTGATGATATGCACGGCGGTACGCCCGCCGTTGAACACATCCAGGGTGGCGAACTGGCGCGCTGCCAGGGTCGGTTGGGCAAAACCGGGGCGGTGGGCAATCAGGAATTGCAGTTTTTTCGTCACGCTGGCCGCATGGGAGGCGATCAGCGTGCTGTCCGGGCTGTTGGAGTGGAAGGCCACCAGGGCGCGGTCGAAGCCGGCCTCTTCGTGAGCCCGGGCCACGGTCTCCACGTAGTCCGGTTGCAGGGTCGGACCGCTGCGCGGGTGGATCTCGGATGCGTGATGGCCACCGATATAGCCGATGAATTCAATGCTCATGGTCTGTCCTTGTCGAGTACGGGGTTAACACCTCCACCGGGCAGGGGGTCGGTTATTCGCGTCCAAGGTAGGGGCAGGGGCGGGGCCTGTAAAATGCCGATTGGTTCTAACCTAATTATTAAAAAGTAGAATCATAAATTGCATGGTTTATCAGTAATTTGCATTTTTTGTATGGGTGCCCCAGAGATTTTCCATCCATAAGCGCTTTAGTCCGACCCAAGATAACGTTGTCATTTTTCCGCGCCTCAGGTCTGATGGGCGCGGGAAATATGATGGTATAGGTCAGCTATTCATGCGGGAACAACTTGCACACTATGGCGGTATTACCGTCATGATTCCGGCTGCACTGATGATCGCTGTCTGGTTATGGTATTCGGCACCCCAGGCGTTCAAGTGGTGGATAATCACGGTGGCTTCCACGTATTCAATCGTGGCCTTCAGCAAGTTACTGTTCAAGGGCTGGGGTGTCTCGTTTCAAACCCTCGACATCGCCGTGCTCAGTGGGCATGCGATGAATACGTGCCTGATGGTGACGGTGGCATTAAGTTTGATTGCACGCCAGTTCAACTATGCCTGGCGCTGGCCAGCGACGCTGGTCGGATTGAGCCTGACCGTTGGGTTCAGTGCTTATTGTGTCGCGCCTTATATTCACCCGCTGAACGAAGCACTGGCCGGTGCCTTATTGGGGGCTGTCGCCGCGGTCGCTTTTCTATGGCGAATAGACGTTGTGCGCGTCAATGTATCGCCGTCGCTGATCGGTGGTGGGTTAGTCTTCCTTTCGTTATGTGCGCTGGTGCCTAAGTACAACGCCGAGACTTTGCTCAACCACGTCGCCGTGACGGTCTCGGGGGCGCAGCAGGCGCATCAGGAGCCGGCCTGGCGCACCGTCTCCCGGCACATAAAGGCCGAATAGGCCGCCAGATCCAGCGCCAGGTTGCTTTCCACCAGCAACTGCAACAACACCGTCTGCGAGTTGAAACGTCGCTGATTGCCCTGGCGCCGGGCACCGTTCATTTGCTTGAACAGCGTATGGGTTACCGCCTGCGGCGGGCTGCCCTGCAGTTGGTCCAGCCAATGGGAAATCGTCTGCGTATTACGCGAGCGTTGTCCCGCTTCCAGTGGCTCGGTCAGGGCGATGCCGACAAATGTTTCGAATACCTGGGTCAGCTTTTTCAGCGCATAGGCACGCCTTAAATGAACGTACGGGTTCATGGGCGCTCCTCGGTGCCGGAAATATTCGCCAGTAATTCGGCGGTCTTGGCTTGCATGAAGTGACTGTCACCGCGACTTTCCACGCACAGGCACACCGACAAGGCGTTATTGACTTGCAACTTGAAACGCCAATCGGCAAATACCATCGACAATCCGGAACCGCTTTCGTCGACATCTAAAGAGTTGCTGGCGTACAACACTTGCATGCGCTCGACAACGGTGCTCGGATTATTGACGTCGACATGAATATCTCCCGAAGAAGGGAATAGGCCAATACGCTCTACCAGTAACTTTGAACTTTTCATGGCCGTCCCTCGCTGCTGTGTTCAAGTGGCACTTTATTATGAAGATGCGCAAAAGTAAGGGAATGTTATTTTTAGTCGGTTATTGCCGTGGGTGTTATTTATTGTCCTGCTCGATAGATGGTCGCACTCTGTCAGCTGTGATCATAATTACACGGTCGCAAGTTGCTTGTTATTTAAAGATGGAAATAAGGTCATCCCTTTGCCGATTAATTACTGTGCGGTGCGTGGGAGGTTGCCTTGTTTAAAAAGATTTTGATCGTGTGCATCGGCAACATTTGCCGTAGCCCTACTGCGCAACAACTGCTGGGCGCCGCACTTGAGTCCTCCGGGATACAAGTGAGTTCGGCGGGCCTGGCGGCCTTGCGTGACCATCCGCTGGAGCCCACTGCAGGCCAGGTCCTGCAGGAACACGGGCATGTTCCCCTGGCGCACAAGGCGCGCCAGCTCAGTGTCGAGGCCGTGAGCGAGGCGGACCTGATCCTGGTGATGGAGCAACGACACATCGACGGTGTGCTCAGCCTCGCTCCCGAGGCCCGGGGCAAGGTGTTCCTGCTGGGCAAATGGCAGCACGAACGCGAGATCAAGGACCCCTATCGACAGGGCAAGGCCGCCTTCGTGCAGGCCTATGCCCTGATCGAGCAAGCCGCACAGGCCTGGGCACAGCGCCTGGCGCGCTAGCGCCTCCTTTTATGATTGCAAGGACGAAGACTCGATTTATGTATTCACCCCAGAACGCCTCCGCTGACAGCCCGCACCGTGACGAGATCGATGTACTCGGCATGTTGGGTACCCTGATCGATCACAAATGGCTGATTGCCGGGATCACCGGCACCTGCATGTTGATCGGCGCGGCCTACGCCATTCTGGCAACGCCGGTGTACCAGGCCAACGCCTTGATCCAGGTGGAACCGAAGAAAAACGACATGCTCGGTTTCTCCGATGTGAGCAGCCTGTTGGGCAAGGAATCGCCGGCGGTGACCGAGATCGAACTGATCAAGTCGCGCACCATCATCGGCAAGACCGTCGACACCCTGAAGCTGGACATCACCATTACCCCCCAACATTTCCCATTGATCGGTGGTTTCATGGCCCGGCGTTATGTGCCCGACACCCCGGGCGATGTCGCGCCGCCGCTGTTCGGTATCAGTCGCTACAGTGCCGGCGGCGAGCGCCTGAGCCTGGCGAAGCTGAAGCTGCCGGCCGGGTTGCTCGGTACTACCCTCGTGCTGGTGGCTGGCGAAAACCAGGGCTACCAACTGTTTGACGAGGATGACCAGCAGATCGCCGCTGGCCGCGTCGGCGAGCCGTTTGCCTCGGGCGACGTGGAGGTGCTGGTCGAAACGTTGCGGGCCAACCCCGGCGCGCGGTTCAAGATTGTGCGCAAGCCGCGCCTGGACGCGGTGGCCGATTACCAGGACCTGCTCAATGTGGTGGAGCGGGGCAAGGAGTCGGGGATCATCAGCCTGACGCTGGAGAGCACCCACCCGGCGCTGGCGGTCCGCACGCTGAATGAAATCTCCAACCTGTATGTGCGCCAGAACGTCGACCGCACCTCGGCCGAGGCGGCGCAGAGCCTGTCGTTCCTCAATGACCAATTGCCCCAGGTACGCCGCGACCTGGAGAAGGCCGAGAACGCCCTGAACCGCTTCCAGACCCGCAGCAAATCCATCGACATCAGCCTCGAAGCCAAGGCCGTGCTCGATCAGGTGGTGGCCCTGGACACCGGCATCTCCGAGCTCAAGTTGCAGCAGGCGGAAATGGACCGCAAGTTCACCCGTCAGCACCCGGCTTACCGTGCGTTGCTGGCCAAGCTCGACGAGCTCAACGGCAAGCAGGCGCAATTGACCAAGCGTGTTGAAGGCCTGCCCAGCACCCAGCAGGAACTGTTGAGCCTGACCCGTGACGTGCAGGTGGGCACCGAGATCTATACCCAGTTGCTCAATCGCTCCCAGGAACTGGACGTGATGCGCGCCGGCACCGTGGGCAACGTGCGCCTGATCGACAGCGCCGACGCCAACATCAGCAAACCCGTGGAGCCGCGCAAGGTGATCGTGGTGCTGCTGGCCATGTTGCTCGGCGGCATGCTTTCGGTTGGCCTGGTGCTGGTCCGCAGCCTGCTTAACCGTGGCCTGGAAAACCCGGATGACATCGAGAAACTCGGCTTGCCGGTGTATGCCTCGATCCCGTTCAGCCCCCTGCAAAAGGCCGAGGAAACCCACGCCGCCAAGAGCCGCTCAGTCGCGCCCTCGCTGTTGGCCGTCAATCATCCCCATGACCTGGTCATGGAGGCCATGCGCAGTCTGCGTACCAGCCTGCATTTCGCGATGCTGGAGGCCAAGAACAACCGCTTGATGATTTCCGGCCCCAGCCCGGAAGTGGGCAAGACCTTTGTTTCGGCCAACCTGGCAGCGGTGGTTGCCCAGTCCGGGCAGCGCGTGTTGCTGATCGATGCGGATATGCGCAAGGGCTATTTGCACAAGATGCTCGGCAAGTCAGTGGAGATCGGTTTGTCCGACCTGCTGGTCAAGCGTTGTGAGTTGCAGGAGGCGATTAAAACCACCGATGTGGCGCAATTCGATTTCATCGGCCGTGGGCAGATCCCGCCCAACCCCTCCGAATTGCTGATGCACCCCAATTTTGCCGCGTTGCTGGCCGAAGTCAGCGAGCGCTATGACCTGGTGATCATCGATACACCGCCGCTGCTGGCCGTGACCGATGCGGCTATCGTCGGCCGTCAATCCGGTACGAGCCTGCTGGTGACCCGTTTTGGGGTGAACTCGGCCAAGGAAGTCGAGCTGACGCTGCGCCGCTTTCATCAGAACGGTATCGAGCTCAAGGGCGCGATCTTCAATGGCGTGGAGAAACGTCGTTCCGCCAGTTACGGCTACGGCGATTACGGCTACTACCACTACGCCTACCAGTCCGACAAAGCCTGACGACCATGAGCAAGGTTCTGGAAAAACCGATGCGGGTACCGCGTTCATTGTCGAACCGGTTTCGCCTCAACGTCTTGAGCTATGGCTACACGCAACTGGTGACGCTGGCGGCGCAACTGGTGCTGGTGCCGTTCTTCCTGCACGCCTGGGGCACCGGGCGGTATGCCGACTGGCTGGTGCTCACCGGTATTCCGTCGATGCTCAGCCTGCTGGACCTGGGGGTCGCCCAGGCCTCGGCTACCCGCGCCACCTTGCTGGCCAGCCAGGGCGACGTGCCCGGCGCGCGCCGCAGTGTGCAGACCGCATTGGCGTTCACCTTGGCGGTGGTCGGGCTGGTGCTGGTGTTTGCCTTGACCCTCGGTCAGTGGATCGACTGGGTCGGGCTGCTCAAGCTCAAGAGCCTTGACCCCGGCCAGGCGAGCCTGGTGGTGCTGTTCATGTCCGGCTACCTGTGTACGCGCTTGCTCGGCGGGCCGATCGAGGCGTGGTTCCGGGTGATCGACAAGACTGTCGGCGGGGTTTTTATCATGGCCAACCGCAGGACCCTGGATATCGTGCTGTCGATCGTGATCCTGATGCTGGGCGGTTCCGAACTGCAATTGGCCCAGGGCATGTTCTTCAGCCAGGTGCTGTTCCTGGTGCTGGTGACCGTGTTTGTGCGGCGCATTTCGCCGTGGCCGCTGCTGGGCCTGGGGTGCGCCTCGTGGGGCGAGTTTCGCGGCATCTGGAAGCCCGCGGTGGGCAGTGCGGCGATCCCCTTGGCGCAGTTGATTACCCTGCAAGGCGGCCTGCAACTGCTCAACCAGATCGCCGGTCCGGCGGTGGTGGTCGGCTACACCATGGCGCGTACGTTGATGCGCTTGATCATCCAGTTGGGCATCACCTGCAGCAATGCCCTGACCCCGGAAATCTCGCGGCTGGCCGGGCGTGGCCAATTTGACGAAGCGCGACGGTTCACCCAGCGTGCCAGCTCCCTGGTACTGGGCGTGTGCGTGCTGGTATACGGCGCCGGCATCTGGGCCGGACCCCAGGTGATCAGCCTGTGGAGCCACGGCCTGGTGCAGGTTGACCGGCTGTCATTGGCGCTGATCGGTGCCCACACGATCTTGAACGTGGCCTGGTTCATCCTGGCGGCGATGCTGATCTCCACCAACCGCCATACCCGCACCTCGGTGATCTACGCCCTGAGCAGCCTGGCGGCGTTGCTGCTGTGGATGCTGTGCCAGGCGCGCATCGACCCGTTGCTGGGCGCCGCGTTGTTGCTGGCCCTGCCGGAGCTGGTGGTGCTGGTGTACCTGCGGCTGATCAGCAAAGTGCAGTTCGCCGGGGAGGTGCAACCATGATGTTGTCCCAGGCACGCCTGACCCTGTACCTGCCGCTGACGTTTTTCGCCTTGCCCCTGGCCCTGAGCAACAACCTGTCGCAGCCCTTGGCATTGCTGTTGCTGATGCCCTTCGTGGTGTACGCGGCGCGCGGCTTTACCCGGGCTGCGGCGTTGCTGGCGCTGGTGGTGGCCTCCAGTGTGTTGCAGGTGCTGGTCTCCAGTGGTTCGAAAATTTCCCTGTACCAGTTCCTGCGTTCCGGCATTCCGTTTTTCTATTTTGTGCTGCTGTTGGCCGGCTACAGCTATGCGCTGGCCAACGTGGAGAAAATCGCCCGTGCCCACAGCTTCAACTATCGCCGCATCATCGAACGGGCGATCTACATTTTTGCCCTGGGCCAGTTGCTGCAAGTGAGCCTGTATGGGGTCGGCATCGACCTGACCAACGCCGCCTCCAAGTCCAGCGATGAGGTGGGCCGGATCATGCTGTTCCCCACCAGCTCGGCGGTGCTGCTGTTTTTCTACGCCTGTTGCCAGCGCAAGATCGCCTTGATGCTGATCCTGGCGGTGACGCTGCTGGCGGCCGGCTCCAAGACCATCCTGGCGGCGATGGCGGTGATGATCCTGTTGTCGGCCATCACCCAGCGCAAGCTCAAGTCCCTGGCGGTGCTGGTGGTGGCCATCGGCGCCCTCGGGACGCTGACGTTTTACGCCAGCCCCCTGGCGGTATCGCGCTTTGCCACCTATCTGTTCGAGGAGAAGGGCGAGGATGTGACGCGTGCCTTCGAGATCTCCCATGCCAAGGCGTCCTTCCTGGAGAACCCGGCCACGGTGTTTCTCGGCAACGGCCTGGCCAAGCAATTGACGCCCGGCGTGCCGACCAATGACGAGCGCTGGTTCGAGAACTCCAAGTTCGATATCGAGAACGGCTATTGGGGCGTACTCGCCAAGCTCGGCGTGGTCGGTGTCGTGCTGTTCGGCCTGCTGTTCAGTGCGTTGCCGCGTAACCCGGTGTCGCTGTCGGTGGGCGCGATCCTGCTGATTTTCTCGTTCAAGACCAGTTACCAGTTCTTCACCACCTTTGATGGCAGCTACTTGCTGGTGTGGTCGATGTTCATCGGCCTGCTCAACAAAGCCGCGCCAGTACGCCAGGCGGTGTCCCTGCCTGCGCTTCCTACACACACCTTATTAAGACAGGCTGGATCATGAACGCACCTGCACGCCCGATCAGGGCCGGGATACTGACGTACCATTTCAGCGAGAACTTCGGCGCGGTGCTGCAAGCCTATGCGTTGCAGCGTTGGCTGCAACAACAGGGCCTGCAGGTCAACCTGATCAACTACCACCCGGCCTACGTGGAGGACGGCAGCGAGCTCAAGCAACTGCTCAACCCGCGCAACTTCAAGGCCAATCTCAAGGCCCTGTACTTGAAGACCCTGGCCTTGAAAACCCGTGTGCTGGGGCCCAATGCGCAGTCGCGCCAGTTCGAGGCGTTCAAGACGCGCTTCCTGAATATCGAGGGGCCGCGCTATGTCCACGCCGACCAGCTCAAGCAGGCGGTGGCCGGCCGGCAGTTGTTGGTGGCCGGCAGTGACCAGATCTGGAACCCCTCGGGCCAGACCGGCCTGGACCCGGCGTACTTTCTCGCTTTCGATTGCGACAAGGCGATTCGGCGGATCTCGTACGCGGCCAGTTTTGGCAAGGAATACCTGGAGCCCGAATACCATGCCGAAGCCGAGCAACTGCTCAAGCAACTGTCGGCGGTGAGTGTGCGCGAGGAGAGCGGGGTGGCGATCGTCCAGCAGGTCTGTGGGCTGGCGGCGCAGTGTGTGCCCGACCCGACGTTGCTGCACCGCGACTACTCGGCGTTATTGGCCACCTCGACCCAGACCCGCAGCGGCCATGTGTTCTGCTATGCGTTGCGCACCGGCGTGGGTGTCAGGGACGTGGCCCAGGCGTTGTCGCGGCATGTCGACGGGCCGATCGTCTCGCCCTACAACGCGCACCGGCGCTGGCGCCAGATCGGTGAAACCGTGCAGGTCGGGCCACAGGACTGGCTCAAGCTGTTGAAAGAGTCGGCCTATGTGGTGACCAACTCGTTCCATGCCACGGTGTTCGCGATCATCTTCGAAAAACCCTTTATCGCCGTGGGCCTGCCGGGCAGCAAGGCATCGCTCAACGCCCGCGTGCGCAACCTGCTGGAGAAGCTGGAACTGTCCCAGCGCTTTTTGCCGGCCGACAACGTGGACCAGTTGCACAGCTTGATCGCCGCGCCGATTGACTGGGTGGCGGTGCGCGCCCGGCGCCAGGCGTTGCAGTTGGTGGGCGAACGCTACTTGCTCGAGCAACTGGCGGCGCTCAAGCCATGAGCGGCTTCGAACGCCTGAAGTACGTCGACACCTTGCCCCGCAGCAGCAAGGCCCGGCGCCTGCTATGGGGCGTGGTGTACCAGTTGCTGTTTCGGCCCACGCCACGCTGGATGCTGCATGGCTGGCGGCGCGTGCTGCTGCGCTGCTTCGGCGCCAAGGTCGGTGTCGGTTGTCGCATCGCACCCACGTGCAGCATCTGGGCACCGTGGAACCTGGAGATCGGTGACTTCACCGCCATCGCCGATGGGGTGGATGTGTACGCCATGGCGCGGATCACCATCGGCTCGAAAGTCGCGATCAGCCAGCGCAGTTTTTTGTGCACAGGTACCCACGACACCCGCAGTTTGCTGCGCCCGCTGGTGACACGCGAGATCGTGATCAAGGACCACGTGTGGGTTGCCGCCGAGTCATTCATTCATCCCGGTTGTGTGGTAGGCGAGGGCTGTGTGGTAGGCGCGCGCTCGGTGGTCACCAGCGACTTGCCGGCCTGGATGATTTGCGTCGGTGCTCCCTGCCGCCCCATCAAACCGAGAGACATCGCACAATGAAACAGGTAAAGCGCATGATGGATAAGACATGGAAGTTGATGTTTTTCTTCAGTGAATTCTTTCGCGACATGTTCACGTTTCTTCGCCACAACGGCTATTCGCCGTTGGCGAGCCGCAACAAGAAGCTGTTCTACAAGATCCTGATCGAGACCCATACCGTCGAGAAAGGCTTGTCGCTCAAGGAGCCCAAGCCGCTGTTCGGCAAGGAGAAGATCAACGGCATCATTCATATGCTCAACGAGTACGACCGCACCTACTCGGCGCTGCCGCTGCAAATGGCCCTGGGCGCCTTCCAGGGTTACCTCGACCTGCATCGCGCCCTGGGTGTGAGCGATGACTTCCTGTTTTACCTGGATGCCTATGTCGAGCACCTCAAGCGCGACGGCACCCTGGGCAATGGCGGTATCAAGCGCGCCACGCCATGGCTGGGCAATGATGGGATGGACGCCAAGGCGTTCCTGCAATCGCGTTCCAGTTGCCGGATGTTCCAGCCCGGCAAGCTCGACAGCCGCTTGCTCACCTCGTTGGTGGAGCTGGCGCAGTCGGCGCCGTCGCAATGCAATCGCCAGTCGTCGCGGGTACACGTCTACCAGGACCGCGCGGTGATTGCGCAATTGCTCGAGTTGCAAGGCGGCTCGCGCGGTTTTGCGCAGTCGGTGGACAACCTGTTCGTGGTCACCTCGGAAGTGACCGCCTGGGGAGGCGCCGGCCAGCGTAACCAGCTGTACGTCGACGGCGCGCTGTTTTCCATGGGCCTGCTGCTGGCATGCCACGCCAATGGCCTGGGGGCTTGCCCGCTGAACCTGGCGATCCTGAATACGGTGGAAAAGAAAATCCGCGACGTGGGCGGCATCGAAGCCAGCGAGCGGCTGATCATGATGATCGCTGTGGGCAAACCCCTGGAAAGCCACTTCCGCGCGGCGCGTTCGCCACGCCGCCTGACCACTGAAATCCTGCAACTGCACGGTGGCTGAGATGAAACGTGAAACGGTCAGTGTGATCATCCTCACCTACAACGAAAGCCTGCATATCGCCCGCGCGATCGAGTCGGTGCGCGCCTTCAGTGACGAAGTGCTGGTGGTCGACTCGTTCTCCAGCGACGACACCTGCGAGATCGCCCGGCGCCACGGCGCCCTGGTGGTCCAGCATGCGTTCGTCAACCAGGCCAAGCAGTTCCAGTGGGCGCTGGACAACTTGCCGATCACTGGCAATTGGACGATGCGCCTGGATGCCGACGAAATCATCGAGGCCGACCTGGCTGAGCAGATCAATACGCAACTGCCGACACTGGACCCGCAGATCACCGGCATCAACTTCAAGCGCAAGCATATTTTCATGGGCCGCTGGGTGCGCCACGGCGGCCGTTACCCGTTGAAGATGCTGCGGTTGTGGCGCACGGGGCAGGGGCGCATCGAAGACCGCTGGATGGACGAGCACATCTCCGTGGCCCAGGGCCGCACCATCACCTTGGAAGGCGGTTTTGCCGACCATAACCTGCATGACCTGACGTTCTTCACCCACAAGCACAACCAGTACGCGACCCGTGAAGCCATCGAGGTGATCAACTCGCGCCTGGCCTTGTTTGCGGTGCGTCATGAGTTGAATGAAGGGCAGAGTTCATTCCAGGCCCGGCTCAAGCGCGTGGTGAAGAACCGCTTATATAACCGCGTGCCGTTTACCTTGAGTTCAACGGCGTATTTCCTCTGGCGCTACCTCATTCAGCTGGGCTTTCTCGATGGTCGCAGCGGCCTGGTTTATCACTTGCTCCAGGGCTATTGGTACCGATTCCTGGTGGGCGCCAAGGTGCTCGAACTGGAAACCGCGATTGCGCATTTAAACGATAAGGAAGCGATTATCCGCGAACTTTCAAAGTTGACCGGACATAACTTGACGCTGCCCACACAGCAGTAACTGAGCGTTTTTAACAAACACCCAAGTTCGGGTGTCGGCCTTCGCTCGCCTATTAATTGGGAGATAGACATGAAAAAAGTTGCGCTGATTACCGGTGTTACCGGGCAGGATGGCTCGTACCTGGCGGAACTGCTGCTGGAGAAAGGCTATGTGGTGCATGGCTTGAAACGCCGCTCTTCGTCGTTCAATACCCAGCGTATCGACCATATTTACCAAGACCCGCAAGCCCTGCATAAAAACCTGATCCTGCACTATGGCGACCTGGCGGACTCGTCCAACCTGACGCGTATCATCCAGCAGATCCAGCCCGACGAAATCTACAACCTGGGCGCCCAGTCCCACGTGGCCGTGAGCTTCGATTCGCCGGAATACACCGCCGATGTCGATGCCCTGGGCACCTTGCGCATCCTTGAGGCCATCCGCCTGCTGGGCCTGGAAAAGAAGACCCGCTTCTACCAGGCGTCCACCTCCGAGCTGTACGGGCTGGTGCAGGAAACCCCGCAAAAGGAAACCACGCCGTTCTACCCGCGCTCGCCCTATGCGGTCGCCAAGCTCTACGCCTACTGGATCACCGTGAATTTCCGTGAGGCTTACGGGCTGTATGCCTGCAACGGCATCCTGTTCAACCACGAGTCGCCGCGGCGCGGCGAAACCTTCGTGACCCGCAAGATCACCCGGGCGCTGACCAACATCGCCCTGGGCCTGGAGCAATGCCTGTACATGGGCAACATGGACGCCTTGCGCGACTGGGGCCATGCCAGGGACTACGTGCGCATGCAGTGGATGATGCTGCAACAGGAGCACCCCGAGGACTTCGTGATCGCCACCGGCGTGCAGTATTCGGTGCGCGACTTTATTCGCTGGTCGGCGGCGGAACTGGGCCTGCGCCTGCGCTTTGTCGGCGAGGGCGTGGAAGAGGTGGCGGTGGTCGAGCACATCGACGGCGACCTGGCGCCGGGCATCCTGGTGGGGGACGTGATCGTGCGCGTCGACCCCCGCTATTTCCGCCCGGCGGAAGTCGAGACGCTGTTGGGCGACCCGTCCAAGGCCAAGCAGAAACTGGGCTGGGTGCCGGAGATCAGCGCGCAGGAAATGTGTGCGGAGATGGTTCGTGAAGACCTCAAGATCGCCCAGCGCCATGCGTTGCTGCGCCTGCACGGCCACGATGCGCCGATTGCCGTGGAGAACTGAGCATGGCACGTGATCTGAATGCGCGAATTTTTGTCGCTGGCCATCGCGGCATGGTCGGCTCGGCCATCGTGCGTCGCCTCTGGGCCTTGGGCTATACGCAGATTCTCACCGCACGCCGCGATGAACTGGACCTGCTGGACCCGCTGGCGGTGCAGGCGTATTTCGCCGAGCAGCGCATCGACCAGGTGTACCTGGCGGCGGCGAGGGTCGGCGGGATACATGCCAACGCCACGTACCCGGCGGACTTCATCTACCAGAACCTGATGATCCAGGCCAATGTGATCCACGCGGCCCACACCCATGGGGTGTTCAAGCTGTTGTTCCTCGGCTCGTCATGCATCTACCCGGTGCTGGCGGCCCAGCCCATCACCGAGCAGGCGCTGCTCTCGGGTGCGCTGGAACCCACCAACGAACCCTACGCCGTGGCCAAGATCGCCGGGATCAAGCTGTGCGAAAGCTACAACCGCCAGCACGGCCGGGATTACCGCAGCGTGATGCCGACCAACCTGTACGGTCCTGGCGATAACTACCATCCGCAAAACAGCCATGTGATCGCCGGCTTGCTGCGCCGCTTCCATGAAGCGGTGCAGCACGGCGATGCCGAGGTGGTGATCTGGGGCAGCGGCGCGCCCCGTCGCGAGTTCCTCCACGTGGATGACATGGCGGCCGCCAGCGTGCATGTGATGGAGCTCAGCCATGAGCACTACCGCGAGCACACCGAGCCGATGCGTTCCCATGTCAACGTCGGCACTGGCGTGGACTGCACCATTCGCGAACTGGCTGAGACGCTGGCCCGGGTCACCGGCTTCAACGGGCGCCTGCGTTTCGATACCAGCAAGCCCGACGGTGCACCGCGCAAGTTGCTCGATGTGAGCCGTATCAACGCGCTGGGTTGGGAGGCCTACGTGCCGCTGGAGGAGGGCCTGCGCGATGCCTACAACGCGTATCTGGCCGCCCTCGAGCAGCCTCGGGGTCAGTGATGAAGATCCTTTTGTACGGCATCAACTACAGCCCGGAGCTCACCGGTATCGGCAAGTACAGCGGTGAACAGGCGCGCTGGCTGGCGAGCCAGGGGCACGACGTGCGGGTGGTGACGGCGCCGCCGTATTACCCGCACTGGCAGGTCGGCGAAGGGTACTCACCGTGGCGTTTTCGCCGTGAGCGGGTCGATGGCGTCACGGTGCTGCGTTGCCCGTTGTATGTGCCGAGCAAGCCCACGGCGCTGAAGCGTCTGCTGCACTTGATGAGTTTTTCCGCCAGTTCGTGCTTGGCGGTGCTGGGGCAACTGCGCTGGCGGCCAGACCTGGTGATCCTGGTGGTGCCCACGCTGTTTTGCGCGCCCCAGGCCCTGCTGTTGGCCAAGCTGAGTGGCGCCAAGTCGGTGCTGCACATCCAGGATTTCGAAGTCGACGCCATGTTTGGCCTGGGCATGGGCGGCAGCCCCTGGCTCAAACGCCTGGCCTGGGGCATTGAACGCTGGGTGTTGCGCCGCTTTGACCGGGTCTCGACGATTTCCAGCGGCATGCTGGACAAGGCTGCCGCCAAAGGTGTCGAGGCCCAGCGCCTGCTGTTCTTTCCCAACTGGTCGGAAACCGAACGTTTCCTCGATGTGCCGGCCGACCCCGCGCTGCTGCAACGCCTGGGCGTGCCGGCGGGCAAACAGGTGCTGTTGTACTCGGGCAATATCGGTGAGAAGCAGGGCCTTGAGTTGATCCTTGACGCCGCCCAGGCCTATGCCCAGCGTCCGGAGCTGGTGTTCCTGATCGTGGGGCAGGGCGCGGGCCAGGCCCGCTTGCTGGAGCGGGTACAGCGCGAGGGCATCCACAACGTGGTTTTCGCCCCGTTACAGGCCTACGAAGACCTGCCGGCGCTGCTCGCTTCGGCGACCGCGCACCTGGTGATCCAGAAGCGCGGCGCGGCGGACTCGGTGTTGCCGTCCAAGCTCACCAATATCCTGGCGGTCGGCGGCAACGCGATCATCACCGCCGACCCCGAGACCACCCTTGGCCGGTTGTGCGAAGCCCATCAAGGGATTGCCGTGTTGATCGAGCCTGAATCGGTCACGGCATTGAACGAGGGGATCGAGCAGGTCCTGCGGTTGCCGGTGCGCAACACCGTGGCGCTGAACTACGCCGGCGAATTTCTCGATAAAGAACGCATTCTTCAACGTTTTCTGGCACAGGTTTGACGCATATGTGGCTTGATTTACCGACCTTCAACACGGTCGTGGCGTCGACGCCGCTGGTGGCGATCGACTTGGTCGTGATGAAACCGGGTGGTGAGACGTTGCTGGGCCTGCGGGTCAACCGCCCGGCCTATGGCTTCTGGTTCGTGCCCGGTGGGCGAGTGCAGAAGAACGAAAGCCTGGACAGCGCCTTCCGGCGCCTGACCCAGGAAGAGCTGGGGCGCACGTTTGAACGCGCCACCGCGCGTCTTCTCGGGGTGTTCGAACACTTCTACGACGACAGCGTATTTGGTAACGCCGGCGCCGGGCCGAACACCCATTATGTGGTGCTCAGTTATTGCCTGACCCTGGCCGGCGACGACGACCTGCACCCGCCCACCGCGCAGCATCAGCACTACCGTTGGTGGCCGCTGGATGAGTTGCGCATCAGTCCACGTGTGCATGAAAACACCCGTGCCTATTTCTGACCCTCTATCAAAGGACGCCTTCATGTTAATACCGGTGATCTTGGCGGGCGGTTCGGGCTCGCGCCTGTGGCCGCTCTCACGGCAAATGAACCCCAAGCAGTTCCTGCGCCTGACCGATAAAAGCCTGTCGATGTTGCAGCAGACCATCGGCCGCCTGGACGGCGTGGATGTCGCCACGCCCCAAGTGATCTGCAATGAGCAGCACCGCTTCCTGGTGGCCGAGCAATTGCGCCAGTTGGACCTGGAACAGGCGACCATCCTGCTCGAACCCGTGGGGCGCAACACCGCACCGGCCATCGCCCTGGCGGCGTGCAAGGCGCTGCAAGCCGACGGTGACCCGATCCTGCTGGTGCTGGCGGCGGATCATCTGATCGATGATGTACCGGCGTTTCATGCCAGCCTTGCGGTGGCACTGCCCCTGGCCGAGGCGGGCAAGCTGGTGACCTTCGGCATCACGCCGACGTGTGCGCACACCGGCTATGGCTATATCGAACAGGGTGAGCCGGTGGGCGCGGGCGGTTTTGCGGTCAAGCGCTTTGTCGAGAAACCCGATGCGGCCACCGCCGCCGACTACCTGGCGCGCGGTGACTATTGCTGGAACAGCGGCATGTTCATGTTCCGCGCCAGTCGCTATCTGGACGTGTTGGCGCAGTTCCAGCCGGTGATGCTCGCTGCGTGCCGTGCGGCGCTGGCCGGTGGCAGCCAGGATCAACTGTTCACGCGGGTCGATGCCGCAGCATTTGCGGCCTGCCCGGATGACTCCATCGATTACGCGGTGATGGAAAAAACCCGCGACGCGATCATGGTGCCCTTGCAGGCCGGTTGGAGTGATATCGGTTCCTGGTCGGCATTGTGGGACGCCTGCGAGAAAACCGAGGCCGGCAATGTACTGCAAGGCGACGTGCTGCAACTGGATAGCCACAACACCTATGTGAACGCCGACAGCCGCCTGGTGGCCACCGTGGGGGTGCAGGACTTGATCATCGTCGAGACCAAGGACGCGGTGCTGGTGGCGCACAAGGATCAGGTCCAGCAGGTCAAGGCCATCGTCGACCAGCTCAAGCGCGACGGGCGTCATGAACACCTCAACCATCGCGAGGTGTACCGGCCCTGGGGCATGTACGACTCGATCGACAACGGCCACCGCTACCAGGTCAAGCGCATCACCGTGAAGCCTGGCGCCAAGCTGTCGGTGCAGATGCATCATCACCGCGCCGAACACTGGATCGTGGTCAGTGGCACGGCCAAGGTCACCAACGGCGAACAGACCTATCTGGTCTCGGAGAACCAATCGACTTATATCCCTATCGGCCAGGTGCATGCGCTGGAAAACCCAGGGGTGATCGCGTTGGAGTTGATCGAGGTGCAATCGGGCTCCTATCTGGGAGAGGACGATATCGTGCGCTTTGAAGACAAGTACGGCAGGGCGTGATGCTGTCTGACAATTAATAACATTTGCGCCGGTTATAAAACGTGTCGACGTTTAGTGTGTTCGTCTCAACGTCTTGATCTACGGGCGCCTTAACTGAAAAACGTTATTTTCAAATAAACCACAGTCAAACAACGGTTAATTAACCGGTAGTTGTATGGCTGGTGCACTGTTTAGTTGAATGGCACTATCCAAGCGTACTTCAGTGGGACACGCATGTTTGCTGAATACTCACTATCGATAAGGAGTCTGATATGAGAAAACGACTGGCCATTATCGTACTCAGTGTCTTGAGTACTTCCACCCTGGCTGCCGAGTTGCCTCTAGGTCTCAGCACGACGGTGGCGGGGTCTGTGACGGTGGGTGAAACCCTGCTGATCGGTACTGCGCTGGTGGCGGGCGTTGCGGCCGCCTCCAACAGTGGCGGCAGCTCCAACGGCGGTACCACCACCGGTACCACGGGCACCACCGGTACCACCGGTACTGGTAACTGATACACCACCTTCCGCTTTTTGAGACCGCTTGGACTCCCCGCCCAAGTGGTCTTTTTTTCTTGTCGTTTATCGTGAGTGTATTAGCACTATGATGCGTATTTTTTCTGTGGCGGCTGTGGCGGCCGCTTTGTTGCAAGGCTGTATGTTTGCGCCCGGTCAATATATGGATACCGAGTCCATGACCCAGGACGGTGCAGCTGAAAACAGTCGGGTGGAGTTGATCCCGATTACCCCGAAGTTATTGGCCATGGACGCGGCGACGCAAGTGTCTTATTCGGTTCCCGACGCACTGCTCAGTTATAAACCCGGGCCGTATCTGATCGGCGCCAATGATGTGTTGTATATCACCGTGTGGGATCACCCGGAACTCACCGCGCCGTCCGGCCCGCAACAGCAGATCGATGCCAACGGCCGGCTGGTCAACCCCGACGGCAAGCTGTTTTACCCCTATGTGGGCGAAGTGGTTGCCAAGGGGCGAACCCTCGAATCCTTGCGTACGGAAATCACCAACAAGCTGCGTCAATACATCGACAGCCCACAGGTGGACATCAGTGTGCTGCGCTTTGCCAGCCAGAAAGTGGTGATCACTGGCGCCGTAATCAAGGCCGGCCCGGTGCCGATCACCACCACCTCGATGAACGTCATGGAGGCCATCGGCGCCGCGGGTATCGACCCGATCAATGCCGATCTGTCGAACCTTACGCTCACCCGTGGCAGCGAGCGCTACACCCTCGACCTGGATACGCTCAACCTGCAACAGTCGCGCTTGAACGATATCTACCTCAAGGACGGCGACCAGTTGTACCTGGCGTTCAACGATCGCAAGCGCATCTATGTGATGGGCGAAGTCATGCAGCCCCGTGCGCTGAGCTTCAAGACACGCAGCATGAACCTCTCCGACGTGCTGGGTTCGGTGGGCGGGGTCAACCAGAACACCTCCAACGCCGATGCCATCTACGTGATTCGCGGTGCGCAGAACCTGGATGTGGAGCCGGCCAAGGTGTTCCAGCTGGAAGCCGCCTCACCCTCAGCCATGGCCCTGGCCACGCGCTTTGATGTGCAGCCCCAGGACGTGGTGTTTGTGGGCCCGGCCAATATCACGCGCTGGAACCGCTTTATCAGCCAGTTGGTGCCGTCCGCCTCGATCATCGGCATCGGCGCTTCCGCCCAGAACAACCTGAGCGAAGCCAACAGCCGATAGGGTGGAACCTGCGTGAACAGTCTGAAAATCGGTACGTACGCGGGGTTGGCGTGGCTGTTGGCTGGCTGCAATCCGCTGATGCAGGCCTCGCTCGACACCTTTAAGGCGGCGGTCTCGGGGCCTTCGCCCCTGGAGCTGACCCAGGCCCAGGTGGACGCCGTGCCGTTTCCCCAGATCCAGGTGAAGACGGTGTCCAGCGAAGGGGTGATGGCGATGATTCGCCAGCGCGGCGACCTGCAATTCTGGGTCGCGTCCGGCAAGCAGGTGCTGTTGCTGCGCGACGGCCTGGTGGTGCGCACCGTAGGCCTGGGCACTGACCTGGACGGCACGCACTGGGATGGCCCGTCGCCCTTCCAACAGGGCCTGCACCGCGTGCCGGATGGCTATCGCAGTACGCGGCGGATCGACCTGGTGGACGGTTATCGCGTCGGCATCAGCGTCACCAGCCGCCTGACCCGCGAGGGCCTGGAGACCGTCGATATCCTCGACAAACCCTACACCTTGCTGCGCGTGGATGAAGACATCGAAGCCGCCGCCCTGGGCTTTCGGGCGCGCAACCGTTACTGGGTCGACCCCCGTGACGGTTTTATCGTGCAAAGCGAACAACACCTCAGCCCGCGCCTCACCTTGAAAATCACCCAATTGCAACCCGCACGCAAGGAGGCCCGATGAGCTGCCGTAGACGCTGGGTGCTGGCGCTGGCGTGGAGCTGTGCCGGCGCGTGCCAGGCCGCCATGACCGTCAGCGGTCAAGTGCTTCATCCGGGGCCGATCCCCTTGGCTCCCGAGGCCCGCTTGCTCGACGTGATCATCGCGTCGCAGCCGGATGCCGAGGGCTACTGGCTGGGTGCGGCCTGGCTGCGCCGGCCGTTGCTGGAACGCCAGGCACGCCTCAAGGCCGGTGTGCTGTTTGACCTTCAGACATTGCGCAACGCCGCGTTGGACGCCGGGCGCGAGAACCGCGCCGTTCAGGCGGCGCGCCTTTATCAGCAGGTGCAGGCACTGCCGGTGACCGGCCGGCAAGTCGCGGTGCTGGACCCGGTGGCGGTAGAGGTCGGCTTTGCGCCAAACCCGCGCGTCAACGATGGCGACCAGTTGATCTATCCACCCAGGCCCGCAAGCGTGCGCATCCTCGGCGCCGTCGCGGCGTCATGCACGGTGGCCTTCCAGGCGCAGCGCCAGGCCCGTGACTACCTGGATGAATGCCCGCCCGTGGCGGGGGCCGATAGCGACTACCTGTGGCTGATCCAGCCCGACGGCCACGTCACCCGCCTGGGCATTGCCCCATGGAACCGCGAGGAGGGCGCCGCGCCGGCACCGGGCAGCACCGTGCTGGTGCCGCTGCGCAGCGACGACTTGGAGCCGCCCACCCCCGAGTTGAACCAGCAACTGGCCGAGTTTCTCGCCACCCAACCCCTGGCCGAGGTCACGCCTTGAAATTATGTATTGCGGCCGTGCTGCTGGTGCCCTGTGGCGTCGCGCATGGCGAACCCCGTTACACCCAGAATGACTTCGGCGGCGTCGGGCTGCTGCAAACCCCCACCGCACGCATGGCCCCGGTTGGCGAACTCAGCGTGAATGCCAGCCGCACCGACCCCTATAGCCGCTACAGTTTTTCGGCGCAGCCGCTGGACTGGCTTGAAGGCACCTTCCGTTACACCGCGATCACCAACCGCCCCTATGGCCCTGAGTCGTTCAGTGGCGGCCAGAGCTATAAGGACAAGGCCGTCGATGCCAAAGTGCGCCTGTATGAGGAGAGCCACTGGCTGCCCCAGGTCGCGTTGGGGATGATGGACTTGGGCGGTACGGGGCTGTTTTCCAGCGAGTACCTGGTGGCCAACAAGCGCTATGGCAATGTGGATTTCAGTGCCGGTATTGCCTGGGGCTACATGGGCAGCCGTGGCGATTTGGGCAACCCGTTGGGCGCGCTGGATGATCGTTTCAACCAGCGACCCACGGCCGAAGGCTCCGGCAGTTTTTCCAACGGATATTTTCGCGGCCGGCCGGCGCTGTTTGGAGGCGTCGCCTACCAGACACCCTGGGCGCCGCTGAGCCTCAAGCTTGAATACGAGGGCAATGACTACCAGCACGAGCCGCGCGATAACAACCAGCGCCAGGACTCGCCGATCAACCTTGGCCTGGTCTTCAAGGTCGCCGACTCCATCGACCTGAGTGCCGCCTGGGAGCGGGGCAACACCGCCATGTTCGGGATTACCCTGCACACCAACTTCGTCAGCCGCAAGGCACCGGTCAAGACGTATGACCCACCACCGCCGCCACTGCTCGCGCAGGCACCGACCACGCCCATGGACCAGGTGGATTGGGCGGCAGTGTCCAAGCGCTTGCAGGACAATGCCGGCTACAGCGTCCAGCGCATCGCCCAGCGTGGGCCGGAGTTGCTGGTGTATGGCGAGCAACAGCGCTATTTCCATGGCGCCAAGGCCGTGGGTCGCGCCAGTCGTATCCTCGACAACAGTGTCAATGACCAGATCAGCTGGTTCACCCTGGTCAGCGAGCGGTACGCGATGCCGATCGAAGAAACCAGCGTGCCTCGCGAGACTTTTCGTGAGGTGGTCGCCAACCGCGAGGACTTGCAGGACCTGCACCGCCAGACCGAAGTCAATCGTGCCAGCGCGCACAACCAGACGGTGCTCTACACCCAATCCGCCAACCCCCTGAGCTACGGCGCCGGGCTGGGCTACAAGCAGAACGTCGGCGGCCCGGATGGCTTGCTCTACCAGGTTTCCGCCGACCTCGACGCCGAGTACCGTTTCACCCGCAACACCTGGTGGAGCGGCTTGCTCAGCGTCAACCTGCTGAACAACTACGATGGCTTCACCTACGACGCGCCCAGTGGCTTGCCACGGGTGCGTACCGATCTGCGCAAGTACATGACCACGTCCGATGTGACCTTGCCGTCCTTTCAGCTCAACCGTGCGGTGCAGTTGGACCAGGACCTCTACGGCATGGTCTACGGTGGTTTGCTGGAGTCGATGTATGCCGGTGTCGGCAGTGAAGTGCTGTACCGGCCGATGGGCCAGCGCTGGGCGCTGGGGGCTGACCTGAACTATGTGCGTCAGCGCGGGTTCGAGCAGGACTTCAGCCTGCGCGACTACCGCACGCTCACCGGCCATATCACCGGCTACACCGACTTGCCGTTCAACACCCAGGGCGCACTGAGTGTCGGCCGCTACCTGGCGCGGGATTGGGGCGCGACCCTTGACCTGTCGCGGCAATTCAACAATGGCGTGCGTATTGGGGCGTGGGTCACGCGGACCACGGCCTCCAAGGAAGCCTTCGGTGAAGGCAGTTTCGACAAGGGCCTGTACCTGTCGATTCCCTTCGATGAGTTGATGAGCCTGTCGACCCTGCGCCGCGCCAACCTGGTGTGGGCACCGCTGACGCGTGATGGCGGTGCGCGACTCAACCGCGCGTACTCACTGCATTCGATGACCGATGGGCGTGACAGTGACCTCTTCTACAAGAACTTCGAGAAGATCACTGAGTAGGCAGTAGCCCTTGTGGCGAGCGGGCTTGCCCTCATGCCGTTCAGGCAAGCGTACATCGCCTTCTGTAGGAGCGAGCTTGCTCGCGAAAAACGTTAACGATAACGCGTGCTTCCTGAATGAACGCGGCGCCTGTGAGTTCTTCGCGAGCAAGCTCGCTCCTACAAAAAAGCCTTAACTGAACGGCATGAGGGCAAGCCCTAATCGCCTTCTGTAGGAGCGAGCTTGCTCGCGAAAAACGTCAACGATAACGCGTGCTTCCTGAATGAACGCGGCGCCTGTGAGTTCTTCGCGAGCAAGCTCGCTCCTACAAAAAAGCTTTAACTGAATGGCATGAGGGCAAGCCCTAATCGGCTTCTGTAGGAGCGAGCTTGCTCGCGAAAAACGTCAACGATAACGCGTGCTTCCTGAATGAACGCGGCGCCTGTGAATTCTTCGCGAGCAAGCTCGCTCCTACAAAAAAGCCTTAACTGAACGGCATGAGGGCAAGCCCTAATCGGCTTCTGTAG